>Ga0307517_10005153_pt1 | contig 19839 bp, 11 predicted proteins | sample 23_EM_MG_FD_194515 | JGI IMG/M metagenome (GOLD analysis project Ga0307517, IMG submission 194515) | Populus trichocarpa ectomycorrhiza microbial communities from riparian zone in the Pacific Northwest, United States - 23_EM | ecosystem: Host-associated > Plants > Roots > Unclassified | place... | reverse complement strand
CAATATGATGTTTGAATAGGCATTTTTAATAGTTGGATTACAGGGTTTACTTGAATATTCGGCTCAATCAACTGATATTAATATGACCATATAATAGGTAACATTCTGATCTGGCGTAAATGATGAGTATTAATATCTTTGCAGGAGAGTTAGCATTTCATATCTAAGATCAGCAAAACGGTATCCTGCATCAGATACCGTCGTGTTGCGTCCTGACTCTCGCAGTGGGGACTCTGCGCCCTCTGCGTCCTGTGGGTCCTGTACTCAGGCGCCATATCTGGTTGCGTTTGGCGCGTCCGGACACCCTTCTCCGTACTGGGTTCCGTCCGGACACATGCAACTAAGCAAACCTGCCTCCCATGCATCCAGACTTCAACATCAACACCATCGCACATCAGGATTTACCACTACCCCTGAGTACCCTCCCAGCACCATGGTAAGGAAGGGGTAATTCTTGGCACAGAAAATATAGTTAGTGCTGGCGCCAGGTGAGAAAGCCATCGTACCCTTAATCCTAAATTTACGCTAAAGACCACTGGGCCGAGTCACTGGCAGACTGGCACTCAGAGTTCTATTTTCAGAACATCATCTTTGAATGAGTGAAAATGCCAGCTTACTCCAGTCGGAAAGCGAGTGATAGGCATAAGACTCTCTCGTGAGTGGTGGTTTCTCGGCACTTAGCCTCAAACTGGATGTGACGCGACACTCTTTTCATCAAAACACGCAACATCCACACTGTGGAGCCACAGCGGCAACACTCCACCACAGCCACAGAATTGATCCTGAATCCGACACCTGGAGGTTCCTAGGCTCGATGCCAGCTATCCAGCGGTATAAGATTCATTCCCAGAAGGCTATTATTCATGAAGTTATAGGACTTAATAGAGTCCTGGCGATCCCAGAACTCGATGACAGATTCCTCCACAACCACTGTTCCGATCCTGCATCTGATTGCGGGAGGTTGAGGGGCTTGACGCCAGCTACGCAGTGGTATAAAGGACGTCTTTGTCGCATCAGAACCTATGAACTCGCTGACCATTATGGGGGTTGTCTTTATAGATAGTACCATGGGGCACCCAGAGCTCAATGGCAGATTCCTCCACAACCACCGCTCCGATCCTGAGTCTGATTGCGCGAGATCATTGGCCTCGATGCCAGCTACGCAGAGGTATAAAGGACATCTCTGTCCCATCAGAAGTGATGAAATCGCTAACTATTATAGGGGTTCTCTTGATAGGTAGTACCCTGGCCCTCCCAGCACCCGATGGCAGATTCCTACACAACCACTGCTCCAATCCTGGATCTGATTGCAGGAGGTTGTTGGCCTCGACGCCAGCTTCACAATGATATAGGGTACTTCCCCCCGCGATGTTTATTCAAGATGTTACAGGGTCCCAGGTACTGGTTGAGTCCTGGGTAGGGGAGGGGTTGCTTATGAGTATCATGATCGGTCATGTATATTAGAACAATAGAACACTAGTAGTAGTAAATTTCATACAGTGAGAGCATGAAATCTATTGTGACCCAGGTCAGGAAAAAGTAAAGGGGGGACCCTTCACTTAACCCACGAAGATGTGGTCTGGCGTCAGGTGGAATCCTGAGTATTGGGTGGTGCGTCGGTAGCGTCCGGAGTATTAGGTGCTGTGTCTGCTGCGTCCTGAGGATTAGATGCTGCGTCAGGTTGCGTCAGGTGTGTGGTGTGGGAGGCTGGTTGCGTCCTGATTCGCGATTTGCGTTCTAGCGTCAGGTGCATCAGACGCATAGAACGCACAGAACGCAAGCTATTATTTTTGCTGATGAACTTAAATAGCTCGATCTACAATAAGGCCATAGGGGCTTCAATCATTGAATCTAACTGTTGCTTTTGATATTTGAATTGAAAAGCAGGCTCTAATATTAACCTTTCCTTGTAGTAATATATTTCAATTATATAATTGCCTATACTAGGTAAATTGAACCACTAGTATTAATATTATACTTAAATCATTATTTCTAGTAATGAAATTTATCAGCTGACTTTAATTACAAAAATTTAATATACATAGTAGACAAAATAAATTATATCAACAGTCTGGTTCAAAGGCTGGTATTCATGTCCCACTTCAATTTAAAGGTTCAATTAATAATTTGAATTGCAAAGCGCTATTGTTGAAAGAATTTCTGTTATAAATATATAGGTCAAATTGGTATGAGAGAGGAGCTAACCCTGTAGAATACAAAGCTAAGTAGGCCAAGGATCTTCATCGCAATAGACTAGTGATCGAGGCTCACCACACATTGCTTGTTAAATCTAAGAAACCAACGTATAATCCAATATCTATCAGAATAACTAGTCTATTATAACTTATTATATTGTGAAGGACGCGGCGTGGTTGCTTAATTATTGTTAATCACAATTGTAGAGGTCTGCTATTTATAATAATGGTTGGTCAGCCTGTACTTCACTAGTAACTGTTATCAAAGGTTCCATTTTGCAAAACAAAGTGTAAATCCCTTTTGGACCAGCCAATCTGGCCTACTCTTGCTTTAAAAGTCTCCCAAACTGCTAGTGTCTCAAATTGTATCTCTACTGGTCAAATCTATTGTCTTTAATCTAACTCTGATCATCAACAATGTATCATTATCCAATCCTAGTGCTAATCTAGGAATTGTAATCTAGAATAGAGAATGATTACATCCAATATTGAGCTATTGGAGTATTATCCAATACTATGCATATGCAACAAGACAATAAGTGCAGTAGTACTGTCTAAATATCATTTTAATCGCATAAACCTATCTTGAAATATACACTGAGCTAGTATTGGGTAGAGTCTGTTATATACGTGAAGAAACTGATTTACTCTGAGGGAAGCTAGAGTTGAGACATACTGTCTGCATCTGACAGCTCCATACCTAGCTCAGAATATTAGGTAAGCTACTTCTGCTCATTTAATAATACCTATGTTTAATAGTTGAGTTTACTTACTAGGTTTAATGGCTAAGTAGAAGAGCTATATTGAGTAATGAGCTTAAAAAAAGTAATAGGAATATCTGGCATGAATAACAACCACAATGCCATAATAAAAATATGTGATTGATATAGCTCAAGGACAGATATGTGATATGTATAAGAGAATATTTGTAAATAAAAAGTGTAAGGGATTAAATGTTGAAGAATCTTAATATAAATACATTTAGTGAACTGATTGATAAAGGTTTAACAGAGTTGGTAATAATACAAGTAATGTTCATGAATGTTAAGCCAGACAACAAGAACCACATATCGGCATCAATATTATACAAATAGTTCGCTTGAATCCAGAGTCAGAAGTCTTGAGTATATAACAAGAAAATGGTTCAATTATAACTTTAATGTAAAAAATAAGAATTTCTTTTGTAAGAATACAGATAAGGAAGGATTGAATACTTTAAAACAACTTACAACTTCATAGTAAATTAGACAATGAAAAACTTGTTGTAGATTGAAAGTTATGGATGATAATTCTTATTATTGGTATTGTAATGTGTGGTTCTCATACGATTAAAAGGTGGAAAAGGTAAATCTTTATACAATCTAATAATGAAATATGTATATCTGAGTACAGCTATAATTTGTCAAAAATAAATTGGTCAACTATTCTTTCTTATTAACTTCCGCATCATTTGGTAATTTTACATACATAATAAGATCGAGTAGTATGTCATAATATATTGCTTGAACAAATGAAAACAATATAAAGCTTGCATCGCAGCCTATAGTTCGTATAATGGGGAGTTGGATTTAATATCTTTCTACAAGTAATAGGACAATAATCAGGCATGAACAGCTGGCTCTACTTTTGGAATTAAACAGCCAACTCCAATCTTATAATTGAATAACAGACAATAAGTGTTAGATGAAATAGCCACAGAAGCTTTAAAACTTACTCAAATAGCTTGGTAACATGTATAGATTATAAAACTAACATTAATTTAAATATCTTGGCTGGATACAGTACCACTATAGCTGGCTTGAATAGCAGGCTTTGTGGATAGGATTAAAGAGATTGTATTAATATATAGCTTGAATGGCTGACTAAATCTCAGTTCGAAACAGAGCAATATTTAAATCAAATACTTAGCTCTCATAAGTTAATTAAACGTTACATTTAATATCACACTAAACCAGTTATGTCAGTTAAGGAAAGTTAAAAGGGAACTTCCATAGCTGAATAAAGTTACAAGGTACAATAAGTAATTTCCACTGTTTACTTGGATAGCTTCTAATGAACCTTTGCAAACCCAAAAGAAATATATTGACATAATTGTTGATATTGGAGTTTGTTACGGGGCGGACGGGGCCCCGAAAAACGCGGGCCCTGGCCCTTTTCCCCGCCCCGCCCCACTCAATGGCCTGGGGCGGGGTGTCTTTTTCGGCATTCCCTGCCCCTGTCCCCGCTCAGGCCCCTGCCCCACCCATACACCAGACAGGTCCCTGTTAAAAATAGGTGCTAACAAACAGGGCCCCGTGCAGAGAATGAGGGCGGGTGGGCCCCTGATGGGGGCAGGGCGGGGATTACCCGAAACATACCCCCTGGCCCTGTGTAAGGGCGGGGTCTGGTGAGTGAAAACCCGCCCCGCCCCGCCCCGCCCCACCCCGTAACGCACACTAGTTGATATCAGGAGAGAAGACCCCAATTATGAAGAAGACATAGAGAATTCTCAAACGCAATACCAGCCTAAATCTAGCCATGCAATACCTTTCTCACATGTTTTTTATAAGTCCACTGTGAGTGTTGTTGGACAAATGTCACTACACTTGTTCCTCTGGATTGTTGCTACCAATATATCGTACTTGGAGGCAGAAAGCTGAAATGACACCATAATTGCCTGACAGTAGGTTACCGAACAACCTGGAACGGTTGAAGGTAGGAACTTAAGGCATCTTGCCTGGTGTTGGTTGTGGTGCTTGAAAGTTCGTTGAGAGAGATATTTATTTCCTGTACATGTATTCGATATAAGCCTTATGGGCATCTAATCTTCAATGTCCTGGAGGCGAAATTTGAGTCTTCAAAGTTGCGACTCCCGCAGTCAGGTTTGTTGCTTCATGGCTGCTCCTGAGACCATTCTAGTGTGCTTGTGTAAGACCCGAGTTTATTTCCAATTCTTGCAGTATCTTTAGCAAGTACAGGTTCATGAATAGCTGTTCTTCACGGCTTTCGATTCAGAACAGCCATGCTTGTTATGGGTGCTAAGTCTCTATAACAAGAAGTGGTTTCATTTCCTGACTAGACATGCTTCAACATCAGTGCTTGGAATAAACAGCCAGCTTCCTTGCTCAAACGAGTTCGCTTGTAATGTAGGTTTGGTGTTCATTGGTACCAGTAACCAAGGACAATATCTTCTTCCATCTAGTATATCTGGAGAGTATCCAATATACTGCTTTCAGTCAGAACAGACACAACAAAGTAACTGCAGCCTGCATATTTCCAGATTCATACTCCAACCCTAATTCAATCGCCCAGCCCAATTTACAACCACATCAACATACTCTCACAATCTTCTAAGCGACTTAGCCCATGGTATTGCTTGGTAAAGAAAACATAATTGCTGCTAGAACCTGGTAAGAAAGTCAATATTCTCTAAACCTTGAGTTTGAGCTGATCCTAAAGATAACTGCTCCAAGTTCAATTTCTAGAATGTTAAGTTTTAGAAACGGCAAATTCCAGCTCACTTGGGTCATTAACTTGATGTGAGTAATATGCTTCACATTTTGTGGTCTAGCACTGTATATACAGGTTTCTTGATAGTTGGTCTCAAACCAATGGTAATTTGGTTACACAATATTTACATGTCTATCGGGCATGTATACTACTCAAGGACCACTACAGAACCCAGCCTGAATCTCATCCGTGAATAATGCTAAATCCCCTACAAGCTATAGAGAAATATAACATATATTCCTACAAGGCTATTATTAAAGAAATTACACTGCTGGCAATATTTAGGGTTAAATCCTTATATAACTAGAAGTGCTGATCTGATTCACCAACTCAAAATGGAAAATGGAGAACTTTAACGCCAGCTCTAGAATGCTACAAGGTTTAATGCAGTTTTGTCATAAGTTGTGCAATAGCAATGAGTTTGAGACCGGTGTAGGGAACTCCAGAGGAGGCTTTAGAAACCGGAATCTGATGGTGGATAGCTCGACAACCGGTACCCAGATTGATATCTGAGAACAGCGGATTGTAGAACATCACATTCACTATATAAGGGATTAAGCTATCTGCATGTTACAATATAGTGTCTGAATCTGCTGACCCTCAGGAGCAGATTCTTTGGTAAATAATAAGCCTGAACACCATGGCACATCAGATGACAACCTCTACAGAGATTCTGGAGGAGATTGCGGAACGTTATTGAGCTTTGTGAAGAGTTAGCCGAAGATAGAATTCATTGCACCCAATTTAGATTTCTAATAGTACCGAACTGGCAATCACTTGGCTTGATATGATATTCCTTCACAACCAGAAGACTAATTCTGGATTGCATTACCTGAGAATATTGCTCTCAATTCCAGATACAAAGGCGTATAAGGTACATATTTATCGAATCACAACTAAGAAATCCACACACCCTTTTGTAACTCATCATTTGACACAATCCACAAGGTAACAATCGCCGATCCCTCCACAACTTCTGCTCCAATCGTACATTTGATTGCACAAGGTGGTTGGACTTGGTAACAGCTACAGCGCAGTATATGGTACAGTTCTGTGGTATTGAAATTCAGGAATGGGCCAATGTTTCTAGCGCGACTTATTTCATCCAGCTCAAGTGGAACTGAATCCCAAATAACTCTTCAACTACTTGAGAGACTCCAGACCTTATTACCCAAGGTTGTTGGGCTCAACGCCAACAACACAGCAGTATAAGATAAGGTTATTACAGTTGAAGCCACATGAAGCAGTCAACCCTGCCAAGGAGAGTCCTCTGATCGCACTAATGAAGACCTCAATCACAGATACCTCTCACCCAACCTGACCGATTCTAGATCTGATTGCTGGATGTATCTGGGCTCAACACTAGCTATTCAACGTTATAAAATATGTATCTGTCACTGCAAGGCTCATGCATCCATCAACTCTGCTGAACGTGGTCTGTTTACTCAGTTCAGGTAAAACTCAAATATGGCTATTCTTACGACCAATTGACCCTGTGGGAATCTGATTGCGGTAGGGGTTGCTTGCATTACTGGCTACATGCCACTATGAGATATGTCCATGGAGGAGAATTCCCTGTAGAGTGGGAGGGCTACAGGGTGTATAGGGCCTGCCACCTTACAGGATTGATATTACTATGCCAATTAGTGCGTATATTAAAATAATAGAAGCGTTGTTGTCGTAAATTTAATAATTTGACAGCATCATTTCTGATGTTACCCATGTTACACAAGTCAGGAACATGTAAGCGAGAATTTTCAGCATATCTGGAAAGATCAGTTGAGAATGCTATTTCTTTAGAGAATTCAATCAGGTGTCTTGTTACATCCTTTGTATGCGATGCTACTCCTATTTGTATTCGGTATATTATGCACTATATTAGTTTGCTGCTGCTGCATTTTGCACTAGAATGGTTGGATTTGAACTAATCCACAATGTCACACCATGTCCTAAGTCATCTTTAATGTATTGAACTTTTGGAACATAACATGCTAGAGGCACTTAGGACTCCAATAATCCTCTTGACAGATAATATTAAACCTAAGAATATTCAGATCATGAACTCAAAATCGATGCTTTAGTTATTGATCAATTTAATATATAGTTGCCCTTAAGTTATGTTAGAGTAACACCCTCTGACTATTTTGTCAAGGAAACAGGTTTGATAAAACCAATGTGTCCATTTTACCACCTTGTAGCTAATTGAATTAAGTAGTAACCTTAGTTGCTTACACTAGTTTGTATAGTTTCATTGATATTTATCTATTTCAGTTACCTAATATTTAATATATTAATATCAAGCTGAATCAATTTGCACAATATATATGAGACATGAGGTTAATTTATTACAATTTTATTTGAGGTCTCTCGTCTGCTTGCTAATTTGAAAAATATATATATTAAATTGAATACTCCTTGTAATAGATCAGTAAAGAGTATATTATAAATCCATTATACTTGGAATGGTCCACTAGATTCTATAATGTGTACACTGTTATTGTAACTATATAATCACATCTTATTTCAACTATTGTAAGTAAATTTGTATCTTGAGCAGATTGACTAAGATTTATAAAATGATAGCATTTCACGTTTATTTAATCTAATTGTAATATTTTATGAGAATGTTTTATATTTGCATTTGGCTAATGGCTTGATCAGACTATACAATATAAAAGATGAAGCGCTAGTAGCAGTTTAGTTGAGGGAATCAATTTAATTATGATTACAATTAGTCAAGATTATGAGCTGAAGGTTTAAGCTTTCTTGAATTTATCTCCAACCTTATTTTCATCTCCAAATAGACAAGCTATTATTAAGAGCAAACACAAGTTTCATTAATCATATAACTGTTTCTTCCTCTAACTAAATCCCAAAATCCTTTAAGCCTTCTTGTACAACTTCTATCAATTGAGACAAGCTTTCATCCTTCCCTGCTATTTCCTCCTCCAGGACTTTTATTCTCTCTCTTAATTCCAATTCCTGTCTTATCTGTCTTGCTACTTCTTCTGCTAAGAATCTTCTCTCTTCCTGATATACCTTGATTTCTTCCCTCAAAGCCTTATTATGGTCCCCCACCTCCTGGCCCCTATCTTGCAATTGCTTGATTTGGGTTAATGGTATTAGTAGCTCATTCTCATTCTTCAACTTAAGCATTAGCTTCAAGTCAAATTTGTAATTTTCCAAGCTGTCTGAGTAATTGTTAGCTGCAAATATGAGATAAATAGACAGGTATTAAGAAGTAATATACCAATAGAATCTTGAACATCTTGTAGTTCTGCTATATTACAGCTAAGGTCTGGTCTAGCTGCAAGTCGCCGCGAGGACGGTATAAACTGAGTGGGCTTCCATTGCTGGGTAGGATAAAATGGATTTGCAACTTGATTCTTTGCAAACTAAAATAAATTTCTCTTAGTATATCTCAATTTCAATTCTGAATATAACATACCTTGTAAAGTGAAAATCTCTTTTTTATAGAACTTCCCATCCTGTGATACCTGGTTGATTTCTCTCTTTCAGTTTTACTCTTCTTATCTTCCAAGTCCTCCCAATACTCCTCCTTCAATGAGGTTGAATAGCTACTGGAATCTTGTATTCTATTAGCTCACTAGTAACAATTATGAATGGATTACATAAAAAACACACCTTTATCCAGATTCTGCTTGTTACTAATTCTCATAGGTGAATGAGATTGTTGCCTTTCTGGTGTACTAGGTACTAGGATCTCAGGAGTACAGGGCACTTGTACTTGAGTTGAACTGGAGATAGTTTGTGCTGACAAGGGTAACTGTAAATGAGTTTTGATGAGAAGTTTTGATTTTTTCTGCTAGAAATGTATTAGCCTCAAACCAGAAAGCAATTATCAGTATGGTAAGTTACCTGAACTATGGTAGGCTCCATACTTTTAGACCTCATCCTTTTCTTGTCCGATTTGACTTTAGCTTTAAGCCAGCCCTGATTTAAAGCTAGCAAGAGAAATTGCCAGTTGTCTTTACTAATACTACCAAACTTCAGATATTTGGCAGTTTTAGTTGCATCAAGAACTGAGCTATTCCACCAAGTTAACCAGACCTTGCTAGCCTGATTACTAACAATCCAGGAAAAGTTTGCAGGTTCTTGAGGAATGCTATTAATGTTAGGTGGAAGTAGAATTCCAGTTTGATGAACTAAAGTTTAATATATTTAGTATGGGAAAACAATTCAATTTGAAAAATGTACTCACAAACAAAGCCAATAAGAAGATTTTTGATTGAGGAAACTTTCAATTGACCCCAAGGTTTAGGAATAAAGTTAGGGGGAGGCAAGATCCATTGTTGAGCTTCATATTCAGAGCTAATTATTGCTATTATAGGTGTGGGGATTGAGGAAGACATAGAGATGATAATATAAGCAATTGAGATAGATTAAGAGAGCAGGTAAAAGAGAGCACAATAATGTTTATCTGAGAAGCTGGAAAGAAAACTGAGTAGAAAAATAAACGGCAGATAAGTGTGTAGAAGAAAAAGAATTAGGTAGAAAAAGAAGAAGAAAGACAAGGAAGAAAGGTATTGAGGACAGGTGTTAACATACTTCTTAATGGATTCATATGTGTAACATTACAAATCTAAGACAATTACGAATTCTATTTTTAGAAATTATTGCCAGAGATTTATTGAATGAATAATAAGAAATATAGATTCATCAAACATTTCAAATTGATTTAGTAACAAATTCTATACCAAATATATATATATAGTCACTAGAATTAAACATTCTGATCAATTATTTTGTATAAGATGAATTCTGCTAAGTGATATGTGACATATAGTTACAACTATACCAGAGTTTAAAACCAAAAGTAAAATATAACTAAGTTTTAGTTGTCATTATTAACTAGAAAGATTCTGATTATAAAAGATATATTGAATATTAGTAATACATGATATAGTATATTGTGAAGACAGATTTATAGTGAAAAAATATAATCTTAACTGAAGGATGTAAAATCCTACAAGAACATATACAGCTCAACCTACTGGAAAGGTTTTAGACTAGTTAAAGCAGTGAGTTTTAATTTCACTTAAAGTTGTAAAGCTAGTGATATTAGTATATATATATACACCGGATATAACAATATATTTTGCACGAGTTACAAGTTAGATTTCACACTGTCATTCTAGTTAGATTAGTAAACTCTTAATATATCTAGCTTTGTTGGTTAAATATATGTCAAATGTCTCTTTTAAGATAAGTTTATCTTTTATAAGTATATAAAAGTTAGATAAAAGCTTAAGGACTTGGTAATTGGATATAACTGTAAGATGAAGAGTATACTATATTAGTAGAATACTGTCAAGTGAAGTTTTATTAAAATAAACACAACTAAGGCTTAATAATATTCGTAGCACTAAGTTTATATTATAACAATCGCAATGGACAACAATTCCTTTGGTAAAAGCCTACATTGGTATCAACTTTGGGTATAGTTTAAATGAATGTTGTAAGTTGGGAACTGTCAAAATAAAGAGTTGTATCAAACTGGGAGGGAAATTATCATTAATAGAGTTTGTCTTGAGAGAAGTGAAAATAACATTTTCTACTCCTTTTGACTGCGAGAAATATATATTTGTATTTGTATTTAGAACTATTTCCTGATTGTTTATTATGCTATGCATTAAAATAATATATAATATCTTGAATCATAGAGGTCTGCTCATAATCGATCTACAACCTGTAAACCAACACCTGATGATAAACATATATACAGCTTGTTACAATTACAGGTCTAACTTTGTATAACATTTACCAGTATTTTTGTATTATTTATCATTTTACAAGACCTGTAATGGAAGATACGAGAGGCCAAGGTTATTTTGGAAAGTGATTGACTCTAAAACATATGTATTGATATATTATATCAATGGTTGAGCACCAAATACTCGCAAAATACTTGGATTAAGAAAATTTATAATGACAGGTAATTTGATATATCTGGCAAGTACTTCAAGTTACTTCAAAGTCTAGTTCTGCTAGTGTCGAGTATATAACCCCAGAGCTCATACATAAGGTACTTGTATTCCTTTCAGGCTATATTACCTTGTACAGAAGAGACTTATACAAGGGACTTTCATTGTATGAGAGAGCTTTTCTCCATGCTTTTACGTAGGGGTCACCTTAACCCCAGATTCTGGTAGTGTCCTATATATGATCATACTTCTATGACATACTGCTTTTCTACCTCTTTTTAGCTATCTTACATGGTAAATAATATGATGTGAGGAAAACTCCTTACATTAGAATATTGCTCTATGAATGGGAGGTCTTCATACCAGGATTTTTATACTATGTTTTTCTCAGTAGAATCGTAAGTGCTTACTTTATAGTAACATTTTCATAGTATCAAGTCAGCAATCACAGTACCTGTATATTATTTTATTCTATACCAGGCCAGCTTTTTAAAACAATTGAGAATTTTGGAATTCAAGAGATTTTTATTGTACAATAGTATTGTCAACAGCATAGCTATGTAAGTTGGGCTTTTTGAGAGGTTAAGCAAGGACTAATATGAAAGAGCGATACTGTCAGTGTGAAGTATTCAATTATCAACTTCTTATATAACATATTTCTATGCCTTCACAGCTATCTCACAGGCTACATATTATTCTCATGTGACAATTCCCACTACTGCTAGAGCATCTCTAAAGGGGGAACCTTGATCAAGAGTTGTATATTATAACTTTATGAGTATGGTTGTAAACCTAGTCTTTCGTGTTATATCTACCTAGTTTTTAGTATCTCATCAATGACTTCATAGAAATCTCTGATACAAGTACATCCTGTTTGTATTTGATTATACAGTAATGGATATCTCAATACCAAATGGTTCAATTGAAACTGAAACCTATGCCCTGTTGCAGTCTTTAAACTCTGTATCTTTAGTGGTATGGTATATGTTAAATGAAAAGTGGAGCTTTATCTGCAAAAAGATATGTTGGGTCAGGTCTACTAGTGTTACGTCCTGACGCTCCTGGCCAGAGAATTTGTGTTCTGTGCATCTGTTGCGTCCGGGACCTCGGCACTACCTCTGGTTGGGCCTAGTGCATGTGGATACCCACTACTACTCTGGATTCCGTCCGAACACATTCAACCAATCAACTCTGGCTTCCATGCATCTAGACTCCGACCTCATCATCATTGCACATTGGGCTTGACCAATACTCCTGAGTATACTCGTACTTGCAGCCTTCTCACTCTTTGAGCAAGGAGAATTTCTTGATTGAGAAAATATAGTTTGTACTGGCACTAGGTGAGAAGCCATGAAACCCGTATTCTTTATTTTGCGCTAAAGACTTTGAGTTCTATTTTCAGAACTTTATCTGGAGCCAGTGAAAATGCCAGTTCACTCTAGTCAGAAAGTGAGTGATAGCTATGACAGTTTCTAGTCAAGTACAGTTTATGGTGCTCTCTTAGTACTTATCCTCAACCACGACTAGATACGATGTACCATTTCACTCTTTAATCCCAACAGTCTACACCTCCCTTGCCTGGCCCAGCTGGAACACTCCATCACAACCACAGAACGAATCCTGACTCAGATTCCAGGTAGTTGGTAAGCTCCCTGCGAGCTATTGACCAATATAAGATTTATCCATAGAGGGCTATTATTAATAAGGCTACTGGGCTAAATGGGGTACCAGTAATGCCACAACTCAATGGCTAATTCCTCGACAGCTGGTTCACTGATCTGAGATCTGATTACCTGAGGTTGTTTGGCCCGATGGCAGCCATGCGGCAGGAAAATGTAGGTCTTCATAGCATTAACACACATCAAATTCCCGATACTTGTAAGAGCGGTTTTTACTTTAGATATGATGGCACTCACAAAACCTGATAGCAGTTTCCTCGACAATCACTTGACCGATTCAGAATCTGAATTCAGGAGGTTGTTTGGCCTAACGCCAGATACACAATGGCAGAAGATTTGTCTATGTCATATGAAACCCAGGAATCTGCCAACCCTTCTAACAGTAGTCTTTACAATAGGTAGCCTGATGCTCTCATGACTTGATACCACACACCTTCACAACCATGTGAGTGATTCTGAACCTAATTACGGGAGGTTGTTGAACTCCATGCCAGCTACGCAAGGGGATAATGTAAGCCTCTTTCGCATCCTGAATCCGCCAACCCTTGTGGGTGTAGTTTGTATAATTGGTACGATATCGGTTCCAGAAGCTGATGGCTGATTCATCTGAAACCGCTTGACTGATTTTGAATCTGTAAATGGGCCATTGATAGGCTTGATGCCGACTACGGGCTGGTATAAGGGACACCTCTGTCGCATTGAAACTTATGAAGTCGCTGAGCCTTCCGCGAGCGGTTATTATAAGAGTTGGTCCCCTAGGAACTTTGGAACTCCATAGCTGATTAAACCATAGGCGTTGGACAAATCCTGAAACCCATTACAGGAAACTGTTGGGCTAGATTCCCGCTTGATAATGATATTAGATCCATCCATCCACGATCGGTATTCATGAAGTTATAGGACTCAATAGACTACAGTACTGCTGATCACACAACTCGGTGGCAGATTCCTCCACAACTAGGCTTCGTTACGGGGCCCCGTTTCCGAGGAGCGGGGACAAAATAACCTAGGTTATTATGATTAACTGGCTGCAAAAGTCACGCAAATCGGACCAGAGCTGAAGGAGATAGAGCTCTTTGAAGCTAGACAACTTCAAAGAGCTCTAGATTACTCAGCTTTTGTCCCATTTGGACGCTTGCTTTCTTAATCTGCAGTTACTAATCTGCTCTTGGCACCCCGTTTGTCAGAGACGGGGCCCCGTAACGAACGCTATCCACAACTACTGCTCCGATCCTGGATTTGATTGCGGGAGCCTGTTGGGCCTGATGGCAGCTACGCCGCGGTATAAAGAACGTCTTTGTTGCATTCAGACTCATGAGATTGCTGACCCTGGTGGGGGTTGTCTTTATAGGTACCATGGTGCTCCCACAACTGGATGGCAGATCCCTCAACAACCACTGCGCGAATCCTGAATCTGATTGCAGGAGACTATTGGGCCCGGCTCCAGCTCCGCAGCGGAATAAGTGACGTCTCTAGCGCATGAAGACTCAGGATATAGCCGATGCCTGTGAGGAGTCTCCTAATAGATAACCGAGCGGTCCCAGACCTTGATGTCAGATTCCTCCACGACCACATGGCCGATTGTGGATCCGATTGAGGGAGATTGTTGGGCCTGGAGCCCAGCTTCACAATGATGTAAGTCTCATCCCTCCGCGATCTATATTCATGAAGTTACAGGACTGGATGGAGTCATAGCGATCCCCGATCTCGATGACAGATTCCACCACAACCACAGCTCCCGGGCCGATCCTGGATCAGATTGCGGGAGATTACTGGGCTTGACGCCAGCTAGATAGCGGTATAAAGGACGTCTCTATTGCATCGGGACTTATAAAGTCGCTGACCATTATGGGGGTGGTCTTTCTTAGTGCCCTGGTGCTCCCTCAGCTCGAGGTCAGATTCCTCCACGTCCCCGAGGCTGATTCTGGATCTGATTGCGGGAGGCTGTTGGCCCTGCGGCCAGCTTCAGAATGAGATAAGGTCATTTCCCCCTCGACCCTTATTCATGAAATTACTGGGTCCCAGGTAGAGGTTGAGTCTATGGCAGGCTAAATTTAGAGTCGATGGTAGGGGAGAAGTTGCTTATGACTATCATGATCGGTCCTGTATATTAGAATAATAGAACACTAATAGTAGTAAATTTAATACGCGGAGAGCATGAAATCTATTGTGACCCAGGTCAGGAAAAAGTAAAGGGTTGAACCTTCGCTCATCACACCAAGATGTGGTCTGGTGCACGTGGAATCCTGATTATTTGGTGGTGTGTCAGCTAGCATCCTGACTATTAGGTGCTACATCTGGTGCGTCCTGAGGATTATATGCCGGGTCAAGTTGCGTCCCGTGGGTGGTGTGTTAGGCTGGTGATGTCCTGATTCGCGATTTGCGTTCTAGGGTCTGGTGCGTCAGACGCACACAACCGACAGAACGCAAGGTATCATTTTTGCTAATATAAATTCACAGCCCTTCTCATATTCAATTGATTCTTTCAAATATCTTCCATCCAAATCCCTTGGAATAATATGATATTAGCTCCCTGTAATTGCTGCCCACTTCCAATCTGAGAATTGGTAATAAGTCTATTTTGCTTACAGCATATGCGACTTAACTAATGCACAAATACCCTATTCTCAAGAGTAATCATGCTTGTGATAATCCGCCAAGTGACACTTTCAAGTATCACAATATATGGTTCAACTGTTTCATTATACTTGGAATTGATGTATATCTCTATTTTTACCCATACTTCTCCTCTTTGACTTGAGTGTAGTAACAACCTAAGAATCCATATTTGTAGAGAATTCTATTCTTAGCCACCTATGAATTTGCCGGTCTCTTTTATATTGAGTTTCATGTATATTTACCTTCAGCCCTACCAACTCTCTTTGACTCCGCAATATTGCCACTTTCACTTAGATTCAAACTGTACTAAACTGGAATTTGGAGTTCACTTTCCATCAATTTATTCATATAGTACATATTTGCTTACTTTTAAATTTAATACTTTCTGATATGTTTCTTGTATTATGTATACTCGTCCAAATATTCTGTTCCTTTCAAAGAAAGACCATTACCACACCAACGAAAATTACAAGAATTGTACTTATCTTAGCCTCTAGTATCTTTCTGTATTCATGATGTCCTATGAATACCTTTACAATCAAAACTAAGTACTTCTTATGCTAATGGTGCTAGAAGCTTTCTAAACAGACTATTTCTACATTCATAACTAGTACACAACTGAATTATCAACTCTGAAGTTTCATAGTTTAGGGTTTTATCTTTATTGCAAAGACGGTAATTGGCTTCTAGCTCAAAAGTAACAAATATCAGTACTTATAACAAATTCAGTATTGCTTATAATATCAGTTGCTTAAACAAGAGTTGTCCGTACAGTAAACATGCTTTTTCGTAGCGTAAATATTCCTCATGTTATGATATAATAAAAAGATTTCAAGCAACAGCAATTCATCTTTTGTGTTTCAACATTGTTCTGCAAATCATTAAAGGTTGTTTCGCCAAGACCAAGTTACACTATATATAAACATAATGATTTACTAATCGGATAGAGAAAAGGACAACTCATCGGTTTGAATTCTATATTCGCTCAGCACCACTTTGCCTAAAGTGCCTTCTTATCTCCCCCTCGCAATTCAACTATTGTTTTCCCAAAACAAATCATTATTCTTTCTGTAATATCATTCTTCGATAATATTCTTTCAAGATTTCAAGATTTGACTCACAATGCCACGTCGTGGTAGACCATCAATGTCAGATACTTCAAAGCGTTATAGCCGTCGCCTGCGTGATCAAAAGCGGTATCAGCTTTCACTAGAGGAAGTAGCACAACCTGAATCTGACTTCAGTAAGTTTCTGCATAACTAATTCTCCTTATTGTATAATTCGAAACTCAATATAAGTAATACAACTGTGATATTTGTTATTCAGTTTACCAATATTGTTAGAGACAGTTCGAATGCTAATTGCAAAACAGGTCATGTTTCTACTAATGAGGTAACTTATATCCGCAATTTCTTGCTCCACATATCGAGTTAGAAATAAAATGACGTTTCTTCTGTTCCATTACTATTGTATAATTCAGCTTTGCTCAGAATTAATACCCACTTCCCAGTTTACACATATTCAACGAATAGCCAATATTGCTAACAAATATATCCTACCTATATTATCAGATAAGCTAAGACTTGAGAAATAGGAGCAGCTGTCAGGAGAAGATAACACCCAGAATATTGAAGTTCGACATAATAATGAGCGATTTGAATCCGCAGATACTATTGAGGTATAATTGAAGATCCCGTTGTGAACACATAGTTATTAGAACTTGCCTTTGCTAATTATCAGACAGTCATGCAATGATCAACTGTCAATTGATCACAACGTCAGTCCGAATACTCATAGTATACCAGCATTTCTACCGACACAAGCTCAACAATCTCTATGGCCCGTTATCACCGGCATAGAGCATAGGCTGAGTCAACTTGATCTTACAAATTCAGCACATAATCAATTAGTGACAGGTAATCAAATCATATGTCCTACATTTATCTATCAGCACCGACTTTCAAAAATTCAAATACTAATTTAATATATTCAACTTTCAGATAGTGTTTCAGGTATGAGCTACGACTAAACAACCCTTTTCAACTGTTATAATCAACATATTCTAAACTCGAAAATCTATTGGGAAATAGAAGTTAGCTCAGCGAGAACTAGAGATTTAAGAGATTCTAATAAGAGCGAATATGTTGATAATCGTCCCATAAATGGCTATCGTAAGTAAATTATACTTTACACTTTCCCTAATCATGTCCAACCAATTTCAAATATAGAATTTCCTGAAAATACAAATCTCTCCTGAACCTATCAACAATTTATTCCAAGATTTTAAACATCCAGTTCTAATTTTAAATAGGTACAGAATCACCCCATTGGATACAACATTCACATGTCAACAGGTCTGAGAATACAAATCCAGTACATGATTTAGGTAAATATAAAATCTTCACAATTCTCATCTTGGATTAAACTTGTTAAAGTAAGAGATACTAAGAATAATATCCAATAGTGGAAAAAGGAAAAGTGCTTGTTGGTGAAAGATATAGTAGGAGAGTTGTGGATAGCGAAGGTGAGAGCTATATAAAACTGAATCCAATTAAATCAATACAGTGAAGATGAAATTTAGAAGAGATATCTGGTGGCAGAAGGCTAATATGAAATAAATCAGATTCAGAATTGGAAGACAATAATAGCAGTTCAAGGCAGGATTGGCAAGTTGGCCAATCCTTAACCCAAATATCACCAACTAGTTCAACACTATTGCAATCAGAAATGCAATACAACCAAGATTGGCATCAACATCAAACTGAATATGATTTACCCCAAAGTTCAGATTCAGATTCCGATTCCACCAGCTTGTCTCTGTCAGCCTGTGCACCTTCCCAACTAGCCTACAATATGGTTTATCAACTACTTACCAATCATCTTCACTGTAACACACCTTCTGCCGCCGCCGACGAATCACAAGATTTACATCATGTTGTGAATTTTGCTCAGCTTAATCGCTTCTTTCAACATGATTTCCCTTTGCAGTATCCGCAACCTTCCAAATTCGGCTTCCCGTTCCAACTCAACCCTGATATCTGGAGAAGGATATTGTGCGGTATCTCAAACCATCACCACCTACCGAGTCAAATTCCCACACTTGATCCTCAATCTCATCAATCCGGCTCGATTCAGTTGAATATCTCATATGATATTGATAGCTTTATTGCTAAGGCTACAGATCTTGGTATTGCAAAAGCTGGGTTAAACTTTCAGATTTGCCCCAACCAGTTACACAATATAAGCAAAGACATTCATCTGTTTATTCCAATTGCAATCAGATCTGAGTCAGGAACTTTCCAATCTCAACAAGTCCCCTTGCACAAAATTCCCCATTTTCGTCTTGGAACGATTCACTCTGCCCTTTTTCTTCCACTCTATGTTTTCTTTCCCACGCTCTATAATCCTACATCAACTGCGACAAATTACCTCACGAACCAGCATATCAAACAATGGATGGATGATGGATTTCTACCAAGTTTATATCGCCATTATTCCCCTGATATTCTTCAACACATTCCGTCAGCTTATGATATTGCATATATGTCAATTTATGCGAGGTCAAAAGAGTTTGGTCAACAAGAATCAAATCCCTCAACATCACTGCCACGCCGGCAGGAGCTACATTACTTTCTCCAAGGGTTGAAATTAGATAAGATTTGGAACGACATGGTCATATTTAGCGAACAGCCTGGGAATGACCATTTCCAAAACATGTTTCTCCTTCTAGATGCAAAGGATTTGAAGCTTATAACAAAAGCGGATTCAATTGATCAAGCCTGGCATTAGGGTTAGGGTTAGGGTTAGGGTTAGGGTTAGGGTTAGGGTTAGGCACCGAGCAAGCGAAGCGAGCGAGGTGTAGGGTCTACTGTGTAGACAGGTGGGAAGAGGTGAAAAGTTTTTGTTGACAAA
>Ga0307517_10005152_pt1 | contig 19845 bp, 21 predicted proteins | sample 23_EM_MG_FD_194515 | JGI IMG/M metagenome (GOLD analysis project Ga0307517, IMG submission 194515) | Populus trichocarpa ectomycorrhiza microbial communities from riparian zone in the Pacific Northwest, United States - 23_EM | ecosystem: Host-associated > Plants > Roots > Unclassified | place... | reverse complement strand
TTTGCACTCACATCTGCTGTTGCTCTCCGTCTTGGGATTTTAGTTTTACTTCTCAAACCAGTCATATTCCTAGATACGACGAATGAAACTATAACAACGAGGAAATAGTAACGAAAAGAGAACTGTAGCTAGAAGGTTGTCTTAGACCGTGGACCCTGTCACTTAAACGGGAAAAAAACGAAAGTCTTCCCCCCCTCGCTCCTTAAATGGAACCAGAAGGGTGATAAGGGAATAGAAGGGATCCGCAGCGGCCAAGGTACAACACTTTAATCTTCATTGTCCGGTCAGTCGATGTGCTTCACGTTCGAACAGTATCCTCCCACCTTCTAAATCGCTTAATACAACTCAATCACGCCGTCGGCGGACCTGACAGCGAGTTGAGAAGGAATCTCCGGACCCCGCTTATAGGGGAGGATAGGACCACCGTCAGACTTGGAGGGGGACTGAACATCGGGGATCTGACGCTTGTAGGGCAAAATAGGTCCGCCATCAGACTTAGAGGGGGACTGGACGTCGGGGATTTGGCGCTTGTAGGCTACAACGGTGTTGCCGTCAGACTTGGAGGGGAACTGAACATCGGGAGTCTGGCGCTTGTAAGCGGTGACGGTTGTGCCATCAGACTTGGCGGGCAGCTGGACGGGAGGAGTCTGACGCTTGAGGCTCCTCTCGATAGCAGCCTGGGAGGATCGCTGAGTGGGTCATCTCGATGAGAGTAACGAGGTATGCACGTACCACCATGGGCATGGGGAGGGGGATGGCGGCAACCTGGCCAACGAAGAAAAGAGCGGAGAAGAACGCGAGGACGGCAGAGGGAGAGAAGAACATGGTTGCTGGGAGGATGGACAAGGGAGTAGGCGGCTGGAGGCTTCTGGAGGGGCGGAAAGACAATCGATGTGAACTGGGTCGAACCTGCGGCCGGTGAAAGGACAGAAAATGAAGGAATCTGGGGGGGAAAGGTTAGAAAAACATGAGAAAATGGTAGCAGAGACTCACGAGAAGTGGGAAGAGAAAGAAAGAGTGATTGACCAACAGTGCCCCCTCGTCTGCTTTTATGTGTTGCCGGGCTGGTCGGTCCCACTGGCCAGGGTCATCACAACGGTTGCCAATCATGCCTGTCCGTTGCTCTCCTCCCCTCGATCTCCGATCACCCAATCATCTTTTCTTCGCCCCCTCCTCCAATGTCCGATCCACGTTTTGCGAGGTTCAAGACAGACCCTCGCTTCAGGAAAATCAGGAAAAATGACCACAAAGTCGCCGTAGACGAGCGCTTCAAATCCATTTTCCAGGACGATGGGAAATCCAAGAATCAAAAATCAAAAGGTCGGTTTTGTTCGTTTTCTGCGCCTCTTGGTTACGGGGGCTATCAATAGAAACATAAGGGGCGTTGCTGATCTTGGTTGTGATTGGACAGGACGAGTTGACAAGTATGGGCGCAAGCTCGCGGACGGCAAGGACAAAGAGGACCTTCGTCGTTTCTACAAGCTCGAGAACAATGACCTCGAGGGAGACGATCTCGACGAGTCTGTTCCCGCGCCTATTCCTGACCTTGCTCGAGGCGCTGTACTCCTTGAGTCCTCCGACGAGGAGGAAGACGATGACTCGGAGGACGATGATGCTCTTGTTCATCTCGGTCACTCTGAATCCAAACCGATCAACGTTCCAGACGAGGACCTCGAAGTCGACCTCGACGAGACAAATTTCGCAGACCTAGACGCGCAAGCAGATGCATTCATAAAGGCTGACAAGGAGCGTGGTGTCGAACCGGGAATAGAGCCCACAAGGCGTCTCGCTGTGGTGAACCTGGACTGGGACCACGTCAGGGCCACCCATCTGTTCAAGATGTTTTCTTCTCTGGTCGCTTCTGCTCTTCCCTCCACTGGCAGCAAAAAAACATCCAAATCCACCGCCCATGGTCAAGTTCTCAGTGTACGTATTTACCCTAGCGACTTTGGTCGTGAGCGCATGGCCAAGGAGGAACGGGAAGGACCACCTGCCGAGCTGTTCAAGAAACCCAAAGAATTCGAACACGAGGATGAGGTAAACGAACGGAACATCTTCGAGACTGGAGATGTGGAGAATGAAGTCGACGAAGATGCTCTTAGGAAGTACCAACTAGAACGACTACGGTACCGCCCTCCTTGCTACGATGTATACGGAGCGTTCGTTGATCGGCGGTGTAATAGATACTATTATGCAATTGCAGAGTGCGACAATCCCAATACTGCATCTCATATATTCAACGAACTCGATGGCACCGAGCTCGAACGGTCCGCGAATGTGTTCGATATGAGTTTCGTACCGGACGAAATGACCTTTGACCAGGAGTTCAGGTAGGAGGACACCTCGCTGATTTCGGCGATGCTGATATGGTTGTTAAAGGGACGAGGCGACGGAGGGATCTCTCAATACTTTCAAGCCTGTTGACTTCACCACGGACGTAAGTCGGAGGGTTAATTTGACCGCATTCGTTCATGCAACTTCGTTGTAGGCTCTAAGACACTCAAAAGTCAAGCTCACATGGGATCAGGACGATCCCGAACGGAACAAAGTCACACGACGAGCTCTCACGAAGAAAGAGATTGACGAGGAGGACTTCCGAGCCTACATTGCCTCTTCGTCCGATGAATCTGATCGTCAGGGCACAGGAAAAGATGTTTCTCGGGACCGACTACGGTCCCTCCTTGATGGTGCAAAAGACGAACTGCCCGAGGGTTGGGGAAACTTCGATGGCAATTCTGGTGGAGGCGGTGGTGATGAAGGCGATGTTGATATGGAAATCACTTTTACACCCGGTCTCACGGACAAGAAGGGAGAGGATGAGACAACGCTAGAGAAGTATCAACGAAAACTGAAGGAGAAGAGGAAGAAGAGGAAGGAAGAAGCCAGGGGGGGCGCTAAGGAGAAGGAGGTACAACAGAAGAAGAAACCCAAACCACCACTCGATGACTTTTTCGATGCGGACAGTGAGAGCGAAGAGGATCTGGAGGAGGGCACGAAGAAGGGGAAGAAAGAGAAGAAGGCTAAGGCTAAGGTCGTCGATGAGCCACGGACGGCTGCCACGGCGGAGGAACTTGCCCTGCTCGTGGCGTCCGATAACCCCAACGGCGCCGCGAAGCACTTCGACATGTCTGCTGTCCTCAAGGCCGAGAAGAAGCCTGGGAAGAAGGGCAAGAAGGGCAGGAAGGAGAAACAAGGGTCGAACGACCAAGACACTCAAGAAGACTTCCGGATCGACGTCGCGGACGAACGATTCAAGGCCGTTCATGAAGATCACGCATTTGCAATTGATCCGAGCAATCCACAGTAAGTCCAGACCAATTGACTTGCCCCGATCTGTGTTAGATAACCGGTTGGTTTCTAGCTTCAAAAAGACGAAGAGCATGTCTGCCCTGCTGGAAGAAAGGAGCAAACGACACCACGGCCGGGAGGAGGTTCTAGGCACCGTTTCCAAGGCCAAGGAACAAAACAGTCTCGGCAGTTTGGTGGAGAGCGTTAAGCGGAAGAGCCACATGACTGGAGAGAGTCACGCCGGGAAGCGGAGGAAACTAGCGCCCAAGTAGGAATATCCCGGAGGGCAAACCGGACCCTATATAGGGATCTAATCAGATAGTAGTTTCCATTTACTCGTCCGACTCGCACCATGGCCACTTCGACCAACGTGGTGTCCTCCCCTTCAAAGCTGTGGGCCGTCCGTAAGCATACGCATGGGCAGTCGTTTTTCTCTCTCGACATTTATCCTCTCCGCTGTTTACAGCGTCCAAGGAGTGGGTCATTCCCGCAAAGCCGAAACCCGGCCGCAAGCCGAAAAAGGGCACCGACGCACCCGTCGATGAAGAGACAGAGGTTTGTCGTGTCCCCCCCCCCCTCCCTTCCGCAACCTCAATCCTAATGAGAGAGTGGGTATTATAGGGCAACCCAGACGGTCGTAGGAACAACAACAGGTAAACCCCAGTCCACAAGAAAATTGATCCGTCTGCCTGTGATTAATTCTTCTCGCCTAACAAACCTGAAACCACGTATGCAGGGCCGCACAACGAGCTTTCAGAGAGCGAAAGCAGTCTCAGCTCGCCGAGCTTCAAGCTCGCATCCAGGTCTACGAGCAGGGAGAGGTGGAACGTAGCGTGGCATTACAGAACCTCGCGAGAAAATACAAGGAAGAAAACGAGCAATTGCGTGCGGAGAATGCGGTGCTCCAACAAAAGGTCGCGCAGCTTGAAGCAGAGAAGTTGGCTGCTGCTGCGACCATTTACCAGCCACGGAAGCGTACTGTCAGCGGGGACAACCCTGTCGCCCAGCCGACAAAGAGGGCCAAGACCGTCATACAACCTCTCATCATCCCCAGTCCTTACCCTTCCTCGCCCTCTTCGGCCTCTTCCATGGAGTCATACCCCAGCCCAACATTCGAAGCCAGTTCCGTGTCATATCACATTGCACCACCGGAGTCCTCCCTGTTCCCCAACTACCCCAACGAGAGCAACAACCTCGTGAGAACCTCTGCAGCCGATGATACGGATTCGCCCTTCGAAATGTTTGATTGTGGCTTTTGCGACGATAACACACCTTGCGTGTGTCGAGAGATCCTCCAACAGCACATCGCAGATAGGGTCGGACGACTCGATCAACCTACAACCAAAATCAATCATGTCGAACCACCGGGAATAGCATCCTCCTCGACCTCCCAGGCACAGCATTCGATTCTTGATCACTTGCCTGCTTATCAGCCAGCCGTGCCTCTCCGTCGTAGGACCCCCAACAAGCGGACGACCAGCGGGAACTCGTTCTTCCCACTAGTGCAGCCACCATCTTCGCCGCCCACCTGCTCGGGTGACCCTCGTAACTGTCGCGCATGCGCATCGGACGACTTTGGTCAAGCCTTCTGCGATGCCGTCAACGACTCAATGGCAGCGTCCGAAACCGTAGACTCGATGGACACCTCTGAATATCCCAATTCAAGATCGTCCGTAAGGGCCGAACTCGGCACACAAGCGATGGTTCCCTGCGATGACGCGTGGAGGCAGTTCAAGTCACACCCGAACGTCGAGTTTTCCGATCTCAAGCTACTGGCGGACGTCGTGGCGAGGAGGTCCAAGTGCACCGGTCCGAGGGTGGTCATTTCGCCCGCGTTGGGGTCTATAACTCCCGAACGGGTGGCTACTCCTACCGTCACCTCTAGTGGGTCGTCGCGTCTACCGACGCTTCCGAGGGATGTCCTGGACGCCCAAGACGGTGCGGCGGCGACAGGGCACCAGAGAGTGGGTATCCGTGCGGTTCCGATCGAAGCCGTCCAAGCTGCGCTGGACCTCCTGGACGCGAAGAGCAGCATGTCGTCGTCTTAACCGATATGTTAGGGGGGGTTATCCCAGGATCTAGGTCACAGGTAGAGATACTTAGAAGCGAACCGAGGATAACACCTTGATATTGTACAGCTCACATACCTCCTTTTGCCTAGTTACTCATAACTTACGCCATTCAACCACGTCGCGCGTTTGCCACATCATGTGTCTTTGTTTGCGGGGTTGTCATAGAAAGCACTTGTATACTACTAGTTAACTACTAGGGTCGTGTAAAAAGCGGAGATATCCACGCTGCACATCCTCTCATCCACTCCTTCCATACGTCATGCCCGAAAGGTCCGCCTTTCTCCAAGCATCCACAACTCTCTTCATCTTCCACCTGAACACCATTCTGCGAGCCTTATTGAGGTTTTTGTTCCGCATCTTGCCCTTGAACCAAACCGGCTTCTTCTCGTGTAACTTCCGGTGCGCCTTTGCGAGATCGGTGAAACTGAGGGTCTCCAACGAAGGGGGCAACAGGACTGGAGCCACGCTCGTCCACCTCTCGATCAGGAACGTTCTGGCGAGCCCCGCTTTGCCAGCTTTGTAGTACGCACTGGCAACAGCATGGATGGCGGGTAAGTCAGGTTCGACACCCTTCCTCACCATCTCCTCGAACACCCTCCTCGCTAAACCCGGCTTACGTTGCTTTCCGTGCCCAGCGATCAAGATGGTGAACAGCTTAACGTTCGGTTTCACCCCCATCCGTATCGCCGACTGGAGGATAGTTTCGGCTTGGTCCATCATCCCCGCGTTGGCATGGGCTTCCATGAGGGCAGCATAGTGATACGCCGTAGGGTGCATACCCCGCTTAAGCATCGCTCTGAGGTAGGCTTTCGTAGCAGACACGTCTCCACGCATAGCCGTGCGTTTCATCCTTTGCGCGAACGTGGAACGGTTACTTTGGACCCGACGGGTAAAGAGTGATTGGACGATGAATCGTGTCATGCCTCGGTAACCCAACTTCTGAGGAACATCCTCACTCGTAAGGATGGGGAGAGGCCCCGAAGTCGCAGAAGTGTCTGTACGGCGGTTGGGTGGAGGTGGGAGAGGGGTAACGGTATCGTTGGTCACCCAGGTCTGTTCCCTGCGAATTAGTGAGGCAACGACTGCGTTACAGAGAGAGGGGTTGGGGCGGTGGGTTGGGGAGAGTAGGTTCTTCATGACCCTAACAAGTGTCCTCGGATGCGCACGTTCGCTCTTGGTTAACCAAGAAGTGATGGCTTCAACAGTCGCGTCGTCCGGCATGACCTTGTTCGTGTGCATAAGACGAAGTATCACTCGCACAGCGTTGATACCGAGCCACCCAGACACCCCATTGATCAACGCATTGAAGAGATGAGCATCGAGTTCGACCCGCCGAGCGATGAATGTCACATGGTCCTCGTTGAGACGTTCCACCTTCGGAACCCTTCCAAAGACCAGGATGTGTTCGGCAAGGGTCTCGAACTTTGCCTTCGGCTGACACACTTGCGCGACGATCTGCAGAGCCGAATGTACATCTCCTGCGGTGCACAACGCACGTACAACCGCCGCGGCGGCGACGTGGTCAGGGGCGACGTTGAGCACCTTCATCTTCTCAATCAGAGATGAGATCTTCTTGAGCAACTCCGGTTCGTTCTCGTTGGTGATATGTTTGATCAACATCGTAAACGTGACGGAGTCCGGGCGAAAGGAGTGAGGGGAAGGGGGTCCATTGTGGGGAGGTTGATGGCGGGGGTCGTTTCCGGCGATGATGCCTTGTGGGTGATCGAAGAGTGAAAGGTAATGGAGTACGGTGGAGGTGTCCTGTGCGTCTAAGGAGAGTTGTATGAGACTGTTGAGGGCGGCAGTGGCTTGTTTGTTGTCGAGGTATCGTAAACTGTTTAACGCAGTCTGTTGAACCTCCTGGTCGGGTCCGAGTTGTCGGTACGCGGAGGCGATCAGGCCATGTGTCGAGCCATCCACCTCGAAGCCGTATTCTTCCATTAGAGTGATGCAAGAACGGGCCCTCGTGAGATCTTTGTTGCGAATATGACCGGTGATGAGGAGTTGGAACGTCCTTGCGTTTGGCTTTAATCCCGCGTTTCCGAACTGTTCCAGCACGCCATCTAAAAGCCCAAACCTCGAAGTCTCTATTAACGCTCGCGTCTTCCAGTTGAGTAGCCGTGTCGTAGTTCGCCCGGTCCATCTGAGTCCCATGGCCACAAGAGAAAGTACCAGAAACCACTCTCGCTTCTGAGCGTATTGATGGGCGACACCCTCGTAGGTGTTCTGCTTTAATTTCGTCCCGAGTGTGCCCACGATGTCGATTAGGCGCATCGCGTGGTGGGGGGCTGAAGTCTCGGCCAGCTTTACGGCTAGGTCCCGGACTTGGCTCGGGTCTCGGAGGCGGTCGAGAAGAGAGTCCAGCATCGGAACGGATTCCATGTAGGCAAGAAGTTTGTCCTTGTCCCCTTTGAATTCGGTGAGATTGTCTATGATGACAACGAGTTCCGCCGGAAGAGTGTTCCATCTCTTGTCGCCTTTGTTCCGCTGCTTCCCCCCCACATCCGTCTTGTTCCAGGTGCGTCTTTGCGGTGGGTTTTGTATAGGTGGTTGGTCCGGAACGTATACAGTAGTTTTCTCGGGTTCGGAGGTGGTGCTGGGGGAGGGGTGTGGATTCGAGGCGACGGTTGCTGCTACGGTGAAGGCGGTGAGACGGTGCCTGTTCGGTGCGGGGAGAAAGAAGAGGTGTTTGCATGGAACGGAGCGTTGTAACGAGGCTTGGAACTGCTGCCTTTGAACCTGGGCGAAACTCCAAAGCATGGACAGCCAGGTCGGCAAATAAGCTGGAGTCCAGTCACAGCGGGCTGCAAAATACCTCTTCAACCGATGCCGGTTTCCAAGTCTGAGAGCAGGCCAAACGTACCAACGTGTCCTCCACTGGTGATTGGTGTCTAGCAGCTTGGTTTTCGCCGAGGGCGCGTAGGGCAGAGCATACAGCAAAGGCGTCGGGAACAGACGCGTTCCAGATCACACGCGACCTCTCCAGACCGATCACCAAAACTTCAATGAGGCATTTTCAACCTATCTCAAAAGTCGGTGGGACGGATTGGATTTACATTCTACCCACGACCAGAAAAATACACCTCATCCGAAGTAACTTTGAACATGAAACTACCGATCTGTTCATTGAACCCGACAGTCCGGGTTGACACCTCTACAGCCTGGTCATATACCCGACGATCCCCCATAAGCCGCGTAACAGGTGTGTCAGGAGATATCTTGGGTGTTGCAACGGTTCGCAGGGTCATATGATGGGTGATTGGCAGGATGGGATGTGAAACCTGCGGCTCCTCCCCGAACGGTGAATGAAGCTGAGGTACATGTTGCGGGTAAAACTGTGTGTTGCTTCGGGCCGAAGGTAACCCCCAGTTCGTGTATGCGATAACAGATCCATGGGATTGGCGGACCTGTTCCAAAGAGTTGAGCGCCCTTTCGACCCCAGGGGACCTGCCATCTCGTGGTTGTTCGCCAAGGAACCGATCTTGCCAGTAGAACGAACTGAGCGAGTCAATAGCGACCAAACCTATCTCATCCCTGGACATGTTAGAAGAATGGTAGTTGGGGATATTTGCAACGGTCACTGCGAACTGAAGCGACGATTCTGGTCGAAAGACATGAAGTTTCCTGAGCAGAAGGTCCACAAATACGTCCAAATTCTCGTCACCGCTTGGTATATGCATCCTGATACGGTTCATTAGGAGGTGCCTGAACCTGTGAACGTCGAAGGTGTGGTCGAGGTCAATGAGGATCGTCGATTTATCCCAACCGTGTAGCTGGACGCCCTGATGGGAGACGGGTAGGATGCAAGTCATGATGAAATGCATGAGTAGGTGAGATTTGCCAACAGAGGGTCCCTGGATCTCAATCACATCTTTGCCATTGATGGTATGAGAGGTTTCACGACCATCGAATGTGGTCTTCCGTATATGTGCATCCAGACCGAGAATGCCTGAGGACCCAGGTGGATCAGCTGTGCCACAGTTAGCGAAAGGGAAAGGTGAGCATCAACGAGAACGGTGGCTACTTTCTGCCCGTACACGAGTCAATAACTAGAGAGAGGTCAGCGAGAAATCAGCGCGGAGGATCAAAAAAATACGCACGGCAAAGAGAGAACCGGAATCAAGACCGTCGAGTGGATCAACGATGGTGGTCATGACACAGCCGTTACCACCAACTTGCTGATCCTTCCCGTCGCACTACTCTGCACGTGGTCCAACACATCATCCCTCCTCTTCCCCGTCTCTTCGCTGGCAGGATCATCTCTGAACCGTAGGTCGGGTCGGCTTGAACAATACCAACATACCCATCGCTTCCGGTAAACCATGGCCACCACTGCGACGAGGACACCGCCCCAAAACACAAAGCGCACTTCGTCAGGCTCGTCACCTTCGCTGCATCCCCCTACGCTCTCCAAGCCTGCGCTCAGTGCCAGGTCGGCGGTACCCCCCAGAGTCTCTTCCATCGTCAAGGGCCCAGTCCGTCGCAGTTCCGTCAGGAGCGCAACCCCTCCAAACCCCGCCACCGGTGTGAACGGCGTAGAGACCAGGGAATGGCTAGCAACACAACTCAAACAAGAGACAGAACTCAAGGAGCAGGTGCGCCCGTTTCCTTATCTTCCCGCCCTTCAGTCCGTCTGACGTTAACTTATTTCATTTTCGCAACCTATAGTTGCTTGTCCAATTAGAGAATAAGGAACAGAGCATCCTCCAGATCACCAAGGAGAATGACCAGCTGTCCTCATCCTTGAACACCACCGAGGGTCGTTTGGCCGAACTATATGCCGATCAAAGACGCGCAGAAGACGAACTTGCTGCCCGTATAGAGGTCATAGAGAAACTTCGATCACAAATCCGGGAATTAGAGAAGGAGAAGCGCGACATTCAGCGCAGGTATAATGAACAGGTGCGTCGTGCCGCATACACCCCCTTCGAGCCGCCGCTGATATGCCTATCAGACTTGTACGTTCGAAGCGGAACGCCAGTCATTCTACGATAACGAACAACACCTGAAGTCGCGCATACAATCACTTTCACAGGCACGGAAGCAGCCAATCCTCCCCTCCCCCTCAGTTCACGAATACGAATCAGAGGCTGAGCCAGAAGAAGAAGAACCGCCCGTCCCAGCCCCTTCATCGATCGTCAACGACCCCGACAACGAACCTCCGGAAGTCACCGCATTGAAACTCGAGCTTTCCACTTTGTCAACTTCATATACCTCCATGCAGAACACCCTGCTTCTCCTTCAGTCTCAACTCGTCGATCTCAAACGTGTCAATCAGGAGCTTCAGGAAGAGAACGAAAGCTACAATATTCTCCTCCGCGAACGGACCCTTACCGGCCAGTTCGATCTATCGAAACAACTTGATGGCGCACCCGGTGATGGCACGGACGATGACGCTGGTAGTATGCGCAGCACTTCTCGCAGTCTCCTCGATCCGGTGGACGAAACCCCCGAAGGTGGTGCTATGGATCCCAGCCTCGTCAATGGATTCGACATCATAGACAATGACTCCATGTCATCTGGTCGCCGTCTGGGTGGACGTCATGCACGCAGACTCGGAAGTACTGGGTCTTCTTCTCATTCCCCTGCCAGAGGCGAAACTTTGGCCGACCTGCCCATTACTGGACCCGGGCTTGATCTCGCCGCAGAACTCGGCCGTGCTGAGAATAAGGACTCTTACGATCCATCGGGTAGGCGATCAAGGAAGGCCTCGTCCGCAGATAGGAAACCTCCCACTGGCAGCGTACCACAGCCCGAGGTGGATGCCCTCCGCAACGAAGTCAAGACTCTCAAGGATGCGAACAAGGCTTTGTCGCTTTACGCCTCCAAGATCCTGGACCGTATCATCGCTACGGAAGGTTTCGAACATGTTCTTGCTGTCGACTACAGCGAGAAAGCGGAACCAACACCCATTGCACCCACTTCGAATTCTCCCCCTATGGCCTCGAAGAAACCTCGTCCACAATCTGTGATGGTCGGACGGACGATTTCCAACTCTTCAGACAACTACCCTTCCCCACTGACGTCCCCTACTGAGCGGCTGACGACCTTCGACACCATCAGAGCCGAAGCTTCCACTACGAAGACTCCGACCACGGCCAAGGCTTCAAGACGGTCTATGTCTTTTGACTGGAAGAACTTCTCAATGTTCGGCGGTGGGGCTGGGGATAAGAAACCAGAGAACCCTAACCTCCGACCGTTAACTCTGAAGGCGGGCGGAAACTCTGTCCTTGGTGGTGCTCGCAAACTTGACACAGAGGAAGACGATGACGATAGGCGAGAGAGGGAGAGGTTAAACGCCACGATGAAACTCATGGGTATTGAAAAACCGGCCGGCCCTCCCGCACCTATCATCGAACGAAGCCCATCCTCCAGTGCTGTTACCCCCACCGCTCCCGCTCCCGCTGCATCGAGATTTTCCTTCTTCCGACGTTCGGTCGTGGCGACCACTTCCAACAACAACTCGGAACAATCCTCGGTGAAATCTACATCGTCCAACACTTCGAGCCCATACCTTGGAGATTCGAAGCCAGATTTAACACAAGAGGCTCTGGAACAAGCCGAGGTAGAGAACAAGATCGCCCAGCTCGATGCACAAGAAAGGTCGTTGGGCGTAGAGCTGGCAAACGGGAGTGGCAGCGGGTTTACAGAAATTAGGAAAACATCAAGGAGGGGAAGGAAGAGCGATGAGAGGAGCAGTGGGAGCACTATCTGGAGTGCTGGGATGAGCCAGGGTGCTCATGACGATTAATGGTTGGACGATCCACAAGGCCACAGAGGGCCTATCGAGGTTCAAGTATATGAATTTGATGATCTATATTTCCCCCTTTCGTTCACGATCTCTGTCTCTCTATTGATGCACCTATAACTTTACTATAGCCGTAATTATTGATGTGAACTCTTATCCCTTCCCCATTCCACTTCAGCCCCTGTTTCCGTTCCATATTACTTGATGTAGTGTCGTTGCACACTGTATACCAGTCGTACAGTAGGCTGTTGATATACCTGTATAATACCGCAGCTCGATTGACGATACCGAACCTCTCGAGTGGGACGTTGGATGAGTGCCGGCAACCTATCAACATCCCTTGGGGTTGTTCAATCGAGCGGGTTACCGAGCAGGAAGAAAAGAAAACGAGAGCGGCGTTCAGTGCGAGTCTCACCATCCATTGTCTGTGCACGGCGAGAAATTGGCTGGAGACAGCCGGTATTCGATGGGGAACGCTGTGGGGAACCGATACTGTAAGGGCCGCGCCTCCGTATAAATGTGGGTGACGAGTTGTAGATATCTAGATTCCCGCAGCCGCCTTTCAACAGGGACACAATGTCACCGCGAGAGCTGGCGAGGACCTCAGTCCCTTCAACCTCTATAGCACAGTTCCCGTACCCGAAACACAGCCAATCGGATGGAAGGGTGTATTGTGGCGATGTGCAAATGAAACAGGTTCGCCCAGGCCGACCGGACTCGACAGCCGAGATCCAATAACAAGAGAAGCGGACTCAGTACTATGGGGGGCTAGAGCGGATTGCCTGGTTCAAACCCAGGCCAAGACCCATGCGAAACTCACGGTTGAGATCCCCGATATCGATCTCCACGCCGACCCAGAGTTTTTCCAACAGCTACGGACGGGCTAGTTGACATCCCCCGCTGTTCCTTTCCGGGCATCTATTCTCCGCTGCAACCACGTTTAAGTCATGACCGGGCTACGTCAATGTCTGAAGAAACATACCTGATATGTGTCGAAGGTGAAAAACAGCGGCGAGTTTTCAACGACATACCTCAGTGAGGGCGATTCAAGGGAATGACATTGTTGGGGAAACCCCAAACGATGGTAAATGAATTGGGGTTTCTTCTGGAAACCTTCACGAGAGGTATTAGGGTAAGAGCTGGTCGCAAAACGAGGGACCTGGGTGATCGGCCGATCGCTCGCAGCGTAAAATGACCCCACCACGAATATAACCATCTTCATCAGGCGGCTGTGCCTACACGAGGCGCGTTATGACAAAACAGCCGCTCAATTCTGTCGTGGTCCGGGTTCTTCCTTACGACCTGTGCACCATACCGTTTCCTCGCAGCTACATCGACTTTCGACCATGGATCCAGAATCCCAGCGACCGAGAGGACAGGATGGTGCTCTCTCCTCGTTGAATACCGCCATCGAAGCCCTGAATCTTGCGAAGGAGATCTCTGGCGTCACACCAGCAAAAGCCGCGTTTGGTTCCGTCGGTGTCCTCTTGACGATGATTAGGGTACCTTTCCTCCGGTTCAGTGACCATGAGCTTCTGATTCACGTTTATATAGGACTCAATGGTTAACGAACAAGATTATGTCGAGCTCGGGTTATCCTGCGCAGATATCTGTAAAGCGCTTGACCGGGGAACGGGTGGAAAGAGACTGGACGATCTCGGTCACTCCGTGTGCGAGGCGATAAACCAGTTGACGACGTGAGTTAAACCGATGGTGGGTGATCTGGATGGCTCACCAACAACGGTCTCGATCGCAGGACTGTGGCAGAGGTCCAAAGGAAGGTCATCAAACGCAGCGGGAGGAACGCTGCTTCTCGGCTGTTCCATGCGAAGAGTGATAAGGAGACGATTGCCGCTTGGAGGGTGGAACTCAACAGGATTCTTCACGTTTTCAACGTGCGTTCAATCGCTCTTACTTGGTCATCGCTAACCGTTCATTTTCAGACTGAACTAGTTGTAAATATCCACGTGGTCGTTTCCGACATTCGCCACGATGTGTCGAAGATCCGGGAGGAGAATGGTGGTCAGGTTCGCTCGGTAAGTGCGAGTCAGGTTCGATCCGCCATCAACGGGAGAATGCTTACAGTTGCCTAGAACCAAACCAGGTCAGAAGTTTGGACTATCAATGAACCCACCGCCTTACATTTACATCTAGCGTGCTTGGAGAGTTACCTCCCCCGCCACCTAGGGCATGTTTCGGGCGCGACGAGCTGATCGAGAGGATCGTTGATCTTGCAGAAGCTTTCACCCCAATCGCGCTCATCGGTGCAGGGGGGATTGGCAAGACGTCCATCGCGTCGACCGTCCTCCACCACGATCGCACCAGGAAACTGTTTGGCGACAACCGTCGATTCATCCGTTGCGATCAGTTCCCGGCTTCGCGCGCTCATTTCCTTGCCCGACTCTCCAGGGTCATCGGTGCAGGGATTGAAAACCCCGAGGACCTGACTCCCCTACGACCCTTCCTATCCTCGCGGAATATGATCCTAGTTCTCGACAATGCCGAATCCATCCTCGACCCCCAGGGAACCGGAGCGAGGGAGATCTACGCCGTGGCGGAGGAGCTGAGTCGCTTCAGTAACATTTGCCTTTGCATCACGTCTCGCATCTACACCATTCCTCCTGATTGCAAGATCCTCAACATCCCAACGTTGTCAATGGAGGCTGCACTTGACACCTTCTATCGCATATACGAGAGCGGAGGACGATCCGATGTGGTCGACGGGATCCTAGGACAACTCGACTTTCATCCGCTTTCGGTCACCCTACTTGCCACTGTTGCAAATCAAAACAGATGGGACAACGATCGACTGGCCAAGGAGTGGGCCTCGCGCCGTACACGGGTGCTTCGGACGGACTACAACGAGAGCCTGGCGGCAACGATTGAACTTTCGCTCGCTTCACCGATGTTCCGCGAACTTGGCCCTGATGTCCGCGACCTCCTCGGTGTCATCGCTTTCTTCCCTCAAGGCATCAACGAGAACAACGTCGACTGGCTCCTCCCCTCCATCTCCAATAACACAAGCATCTTCGACAAGCTCTGCACTCTTTCCCTGACATATCGAACCAATGGATCTGTCACGATGCTGGCACCACTCCGTGACTATCTTCGCCCCAAAGAACCACTCTCATCTCCACTCCTCTGTACAACCAAGGAGCATTACTTCCGTCGATTATCGGTGGCCGTCAACCCCGGCTGGCCTGGCTTTGAAGAGGCACAGTGGATCACATCAGAGGATGCGAACGTTGAGTACCTGCTCGATGTCCTCACATCCACTGGTCAGAACTCGGCTGATGTCTGGGTTGCCTGTACCAATTTCATGCGCCACCTCTACTGGCACAAACCACGGCTGGTCACTTTGGGATCAAAGATTGAAGGACTCCCAGATGATCACCCCTCCAAGCCAAGGTGCTTGTTCGAGCTCTCGCTCTCGTTTGAATCAGTCGCAAATCATGTAGAAAGGAAGCGGCTCCTTATCCATGCTTTGAAGCTGTGGAGAGAACGGGGGGACAAATTTTGGGTCGCCGAAACGTTGAGGTTTATATCCCGTGCAAACCAAATCCTCGGCCTCCCCAAGGAAGGGATCCCGCAGGCGAAAGAAGCGTTGGGAATTTACGAACAACTCGACGACAAATCAGGACAAACAAAGACTCTGCAAGAGCTCGCTTCTCTGTTGTACCAAGACGGGCAGCTCGACGCTGCAGAAGAAGCCGCGTCACGAATGATCGATCTCTCAACCGAAGGCGAACAATACGCACTCTGCGACTGTTACCGTCTCCTTGGCAAAATATGTGACTCCAAGGGCGAGACAGAGAAGGCCATCAATCACTTCGAGAAAGCCCTCGGGATTGCGTCTTCTTTCAATTGGAACGATCTCCCATTTTGGATTCATTATGACCAGGCGGAGCTATTTTTAGACGAGGACAGGTTTGACGATGCACAGGCGGCCATTGAACGCGCCAAGTCACATGTGGTCAACGACCCATACCTTCTGGGTCGTGCGATGCACTTGCAGGCCCGGGTTTGGTATAGACAACGCAGGTTCGAAGAGGCAATGTCTGAGGCTTTGCGCGCTGCCGACGTCTATGAGAAGCTCGGGGCTGGGAGAGACCTAGAGCACTGCAGAGTTCTCCTCCAGGCTATCGAGGAGAAAATCCAAAAGCCGGTTACCTCTGGTGGGTGAATTTCAAAGGTGAGCTCCTAGAAACAGTGCTACTTCCTATGCGTGTTAACTCTCCATTCTCAGCTTGGGGTACCGGACACCATCTCGCAGATTAATTATATACTTCCGTGAACAACCGATCCCGCATCTGGACGCATATCCCATTCTTGACCGTCGTACTCATTATCATTGCTATACCCTATTCCCCTCTCTTTTCCTTGGACACCCTCTATCGTACTGGTTGCGTTCTGTCTTGTTGCGCTGCTCATTGGTCCGTTATCCTGTGTTGTCTAATTCACCATATCATACCTGTTTCACTTTTCACGTGTCAGGCTGACTGTAATTTTCGAACGATTGGCTTGCTGGTGTGACAACTAATGTGGTCCTGGCTAACCTGCGCGGCATGCGTTTGTGACAAGGTTATTAGTGGCCGCTGATACTAGGGGATCTCGATTGAGAGACTGGAGCTCCAGTAGAACGCCATCCCTCTCATGAGGGTTTACGGACAACGTGTGAAATGAGAGTGTGAAGGTTGAACGTTCTGAACGTTGAACGTTGATATTGAGTGGCCGCAGGCCATTCCCCGAATATTCCACCCTGAAATAGGGATGCTGATCCACGCCGATTTCACCAGTCAACCATTCGTCGTCACTTTTGGGGCGGAGAGGTTTCAGTATGAACGAACAGGGCACCACCTCCATATCGTCTCCTAAATGTTGTTGATAGCACTGGCGTAGTGGATGACTTACATGGAAAAAGACAGAACAAGGAAAAATACAACAACCTGGCGTTGCCGGTGCTTTTGGAGGTGGCTGGAGAACATTAAATGATTCGCAAGCCTCTCTTCCCTACCGTAATCACGTTTGGGTTATAGCCAGACCGCTTCGATATCTGACACAATATACCTATCCTTGGAGGTGAGCAACGAGTGAAGGATGTGTGACGGATGAGTGCTCCGACGACGTAGCTCAAGTGGCGCTCACTGAGTGATGTTGGCCGTCGGTCCCTTCCTGACCTGGCAACGCGTTACGATGCATGTCCACGACCAACATATGAGTGTTGATTTCCAACTCGGTCTGAAACTTTGGGAGGTTAGTGGTTGCCGAGCAGAACCGACTGAACATACATTGAAGACATGAAGGACCATAGTGAGGTCCGACCTCCAGGTGGCGATCGCCTCCTTATCGCTCTTTGCATGAAAGAGTCGAGAGGCCACATTTCGTTTACCCTGCTTAATGACCTTCCTCTGAATCCATGCCACAGTTCTACAATTCACAACTCAGTAAATCAGGTCGTCCGGCGTGCACACCGCCGGTTTAACTCACGTAGTCAACTGCCCGATTGCCTCGAGCACGGATTGACTGACCCCGTCCACTTGTCTTTTATTCATTCCCCGGTCAAGCGTTCTACACACCCTAGCACAGAATAACCCAAGCTCGACGTAATCCAATTCATTAACCATTGAATCCTGGATATATGTATATGTGAGCCGTGGGCTCATCACCGCGGAATAGGGAGAAAGATACCCTTATCATTGTCAGGAGGACACTGACGGAGCCAAAAACGGCCTTCGCTGGTGTGATAACAGAGATCTCCTTCGCGAGATTTAGGGCTTCGATGGCTGCATTCAACGAGGAGAGAGCGTTGTCTCGCCCCTTTGGTTGTTGGATCTCTGTATCCATGATCAAAACTCGAGGTAGTTATAAGAAGAAGCGTAACGTAAAGGCTGCGAGGAAGAACCCGAACTGAGCGGCTCCTACCCTAGACCACTCACGAAGGGTTGTCAGAATAATGTCCACAGATTTACTGGCATTTGGGGTTGCCTAACTATGGCATCCTCTTGAATCACCCACATCCGTTGCGCGGCTTTCTATCCATGAACGACAGAATGTTGACCATCCCGTAGACTCAAGCCAGGTCAGCGTTCTCAGATACCATATGGATCACGGTCTTACTGTTTGCATAGCATTTCTCTCGGAGAATCGCCACCGCCACCGCCGAGGGTGTGTTTTGGACGGGACGAGCTAATCGAGAAGGTCATCGGTCTTGCAGAAACTTTCACCCCAATCGCGCTCATAGGTGCAGGGGGGATTGGCAAGACATCCATCGCGTCGACCGTTCTCCACAATCGCACCAAGAGACTGTTTGGCGAGAACCGTCGATTCATCCGTTGCGATCAGTTCCCAGCTTCGCGTGCTCATTTCCTTGCCCGACTCTCCAAGGTCATCGGTGCAGGGATCGAAAACCCCGAGGACCTGACTCCCCTGCGATCTTTCCTATCCTCGAGGAACATGATCCTGGTTCTCGACAACGCCGAATCCATCCTCGACCCCCAGGGAACCAGAGCGAGGGAGATCTACGCCGTGGCGGAGGAGCTGAGTCGCTTCAGTAACATTCGCCTTTGCATCACGTCTCGCATCTACACCATTCCTCCTGATTGCAAGATCCTCAACATCCCAACGTTGTCGATGGAGGCTGCACGTGACACCTTCTATCGCATATACGAGAGCGGAGGACGATCCGATGTGGTCGACGGGATCCTAGGACAACTCGACTTTCATCCGCTTTCGGTCACCCTACTTGCCACTGTTGCAAATCAAAACAGATGGAACAACGAGAGCCTGGCGGCAACGATTGAACTTTCGCTCGCTTCGCCGATGTTCCGTGAACTTGGCTCTGATGTCCGCGACCTCCTCGGTGTCGTCGCTTTCTTCCCTCAAGGCATCAACGAGAACAACGTCGACTGGCTCCTCCCCTCCATCTCCAACAACACAAGCATCTTCGACAAGCTCTGCACTCTTTCCCTGACATACCGAACCAATGGATTTGTCACGATGCTGGCACCACTCCGTGACTATCTTTGCCCCGGGGAACCACTCTCATCACCACTCCTCTGCGCAACCAAAGAACACTACTTCCATCGATTATCGGTTGCCATCGGCCCCGGTTGGCCTGGCTTTGAAGAGGCACGGTGGATCACGTCAGAGGATGTGAATGTCGAGCACCTGCTCGACATCCTCACATCCATTGATGAAAATTCGGCTGATCTCTGGGTTGTCTGCACCAATTTCATGCGCCACCTCTACTGGCACAAACCGCGCCTGGTTACGTTGGGGCCGAAGATTGAAAGACTTCCAGATGACCACCCCTCCAAGCCAGAATGCTTGTCTGAGCTCTCACGGTCGTTTGCGTCAGTCGGAAATCACGCAGAGAGGAAGTGGCTCCTTATCCATACTTTGAAGCTGTGGAGAGAACGGGGGGACAACCTTCAGGTTGCTGAAACGTTGAGGCTTCTATCCGGTGCAAACCGGATGCTCGGCCTCCCCAAGGAAGGGATCCCGCAGGTGAAGGAAGCATTGGGGATTCACGAACAACTCGACAACAAATCAGGACGGACGCGGTCTCTGCAACAGCTCGCTTCTCTGTTGTACCAAGACGGGCAGCTCGACGCTGCAGAAGAAGCCGCGTCACGATTGATCAATCTCTCAACCGAAGGCGAACAATTTTCGCTCTGCGACTGTTATCGTCTCCTTGGCAGGATATGTCGTTCCAGGGGCGAGACAGAGAAGGCCATC
>Ga0307517_10005151_pt1 | contig 19845 bp, 13 predicted proteins | sample 23_EM_MG_FD_194515 | JGI IMG/M metagenome (GOLD analysis project Ga0307517, IMG submission 194515) | Populus trichocarpa ectomycorrhiza microbial communities from riparian zone in the Pacific Northwest, United States - 23_EM | ecosystem: Host-associated > Plants > Roots > Unclassified | place... | reverse complement strand
CAACTTGGGATCAAGGCCGATAATGGAGAACTGGAGCTCTCCGAGTACCCACATATTTTTATCATCGGAGATGCAGCCGATGCATTCGGGGCCCTTAAATCTGGCAGCGCGGCTTGGGGGCAGGTAAACGATCTACCGCATGTTTTTGATGGTGCCTTTACTTATCCACCTTCACTAGGCGGAGCATGCCGTTAGAAATATTGTCCGGATGATTGAAGGACGAGATTCCGAACTAGAGTCATATTCTCCACCTCCAGTGGGGATCAAGGTCTCATTGGGTTTAGTGAGTCCTTGTGTCTATGCTTCTCCGGCCCTAAAACTGATCTGCTGCGCAACTGCTAGAAACACGCCGCTCACCAGACGCACAGACAAACTCTCGAGAAGAAGGAGAACTGTTGTGAGACCTTGGGTATCAACAACATGTGGAAGCGGCGAGGTTTATCATTGGATGACATGACCATCTAGAGCAGCTATCTTAATCATCCCTCCCTCAGATGGGGAGGAGCATTCGCCTCGCACCAAACCTAAGTTAAGAATGTGGAATCGTCGATAATTTCGGTTCGAACATTCGCAGTTAGTTTTTCGAATTTCAACCGCTGCTTCATTGTTTGTTTTCGGGATGTAGTGAAATCAAGTATATTTCGTACACTATAATTTTCAGCAACAAATTGAGTTCTTGGGAACGGGGTGTGGGGGGCTGGGCGGGGGTTTATCGTTAAGATCCGGAAGCAATTGTCTGGCAGTGGGAGTTCCTGATACCCTTTGGCGGAACGTCGAACGGATCAGTAGTTTGGCAACAACGTTGACCCCCGTCCTGATGACCATCACCCAGCCCTCCCGCGTTCTATTGTTGCCTGTCCCATCCCACCGTCCTCGGTGAGCCCCTCCCAGGAGGTTCCACAGCAAACACAGCCTTAGGGACAACCACAGCCTCATCTGCTCTGACCCGACAATACAGCCATCACGTTGCATACCCTATAATATGTAATCGTGGCGAGGGCGCTTGAGAACCATCGCGACATCCCTCACCTCCTCCTCTCACCGGGTAGCACGCCCCTCTCACGAAAATGTCTGAATCGTATACCCCGCGGCGGCGAGGGTGTGTGGATGCGCTCCATATCTCACTTGACTCGATCACGAATGCGGATATGGTCGGCATCGGAGTCGTAGTGGCGAGTGAGTCTCGGTCTCACTGCGACTGACTACCCCTTATTTCCGAACTAACTGATCCCAGGTGTTGTCATCGACGTTTGTTTACGTCCGTTTGGGCCCTTCCCTAGGTCCCGCTGTGGATAGGAGACTAATATATTCGTTGTGTCTAGGAATACTGATGATTCCGCTTCCTACTACGAAGATCCTTCCGGTGATTGATGTAGGGGTACGGGCCTCCCTCATCCAGTCCTATCTCATCCTCGTTTCGACATTTTTATCCATCAATCGCCACCAGCTGTCTCTCTTCGACGCAAACTACGCACTCATTCTCACCTCATCCCCTCCCACAATGTACCTGGTAGCCGCCTCCATCTACGAGATTTTCACATCCAAAAGCAATCTTTACAAGCGGATCAGGTCTCACCGTCGGACCGTCCGTACCTTCGCAGTCCTACTTCCGTTCCTTTGGCTTGCGCTGAGCATGACCCTCAGATTATCTGGCCGGGCGTTCAAGGATAGCGAATTATGTCACGGTTCAACTTTCAAGGACTGGATTTTGTATATTATCTATTACCAGATTCGGGACTCCATCTTGGCCGTCGGAGGTGTACTCCAAACCCAGTTCACTGTTGTCATACTCGTACCAATTCTCGCGCTTCGTCTGTTCAAGAAGAGGTTCCGGTTTATAGCCGGAGCTCGGGCTTGTTGGAAAGAAGCGTCTACACCATGGGGGAGGTTGCGTATACCATGGACGTTCGTGAAGTGTGCATGGTGGGTTCCTGTCGTCATGCGTCCCTTTTTCGCTGGATCTAACACCGTTGAGTGTGCTATCGACAGGAATGATAGATGGTGTATATACATGTTACTCACATATTTCGACATCATATGGGCATTCCGGGTCATTGTGAAATCTGTTTACGCGTCTGGGGAGGGATATGTGCTATCATATGGTCAGGTGTGGCCGCCTCTTTGTGTTGCTGACGGTAAAATACCCATTGAATATCTACCTGCCTAGGTGTTGTCCCTGGTTGCTGCGACCCCCACCCTTATATCGACGGTCAAGTTCCTCTATTCTTACCGCCGGGGCTTGCGCCATCCCCGCCGACGCCCTCGCACGCAGTGGTTGGCTCCAATGCCGCCTCCCACAACCGACAACGAGCTAGACCCTCACACCCAGGGCAGCCATCTTCCCTTCAACATCACCTCATATCCCGGGAAGCCAAACCTTAGCGAACTCCGCGACAAGATAACCACAACTGTCCGGCTGACCGATCAATCCATGCTTTTGCCTGAGTTGGATCCTACCGTGTGGAGCGGATGGGGACAGGACACAAGACCTTGCACTAGCTGTGCAAAGTCGGCGGACACTGCTCATGGTCGGGTCTAGTGGTGACTACAAACTGCAGCGACCGCCCGGTTCCCGACGACCATCATTATGGAATGCGGAGACCACAATAAGAACACATAGTGTGGTAACCGCTTGGACCGTTCCGTTTGTTATCAAGTTTACCCAGTCTGATACCAGCTCACACGCCTTTATCTCACTCTTGATAAGTAGGATAGCTACGACTCTTTACTGGGCGACTGTTCGTAAGACTGTACTGTGTACACACGAGTCTAGGTGAATATCCAGGGCCTTTTATGGAAGGTGCAGAGACACCGACCGCTCTGCTGAGTCGAGGGCAGCGTTAATCCCGTCTACCGGCACCCTTATACGACGTTTAGAGATATCCATAACCTTACGGAAAGTGACCCACTGTTTTTTATTGTATATATACATACCACTCGTAGTACGCCTGAATCATAATATCAGTCCTCTCTCGCAGTTCTCATATTGCGTACTTCGTCACATCCCCCGGCCCTCCCACTCCTGCCTGCATACCCGGAGTCCGGCTGTCCTTGATGAGCCCGTCAGCCAGAAAGTTCAACGCGGCGAACTCCGATTACTTATCCTTGTCTACTACGGTCCTGCTTGTTATATCGACGGTGAACCCCGCCTATGACCGTCCTAGGAGCCTTCCCCGCTCTTTCCGGCATCTCCAGAGCCGCCTCATACCCTGAGAACCAAGCCTCGCCAGACTGCGTACCTAGATAATCACGAGTGCTCGGCCGATCCACCGATCCCTTCTCTTGTCTAAGTAGGATCCTGCGGTGCGATGGGGACGTGGGCACTAGATCCTATGCTAGCAGTGCGACGTTGTTGAACGCTATTTATGAGGTCTAGTGGCACCCATTATATAACACGTGCCGTGGTCAATTGGATGGACTTTTGGTCTTTCAGATAATCTACCGCGATATGACTGGTCCCGTGCAATGCAATTGAACATGTCGTATTTGCGCAAGCGCGCCGATTGGTGAGATCAGCCTCTTTTGACTCGGGAGCCACTCCGTCTCACCTCATGAGACCGCCATTCCACCCTCACAGAGGGGGGATCTTCTGTCCTTGGGCCATTCATATTGCCCATTCCGCTGGATGGACAGGTGGTGCAAGTGACTATAGCCCTTCGTCCTCATCGTCGGCGGTACTGGAAGTAGGAGAATAGGCCCCACCTGGTATCAGAAGCTCTTTGATCAGCTAGCTTGTTGCACAAAGTCATTTGGGATGAAACCTGTCTTTACTCCTATACTCTACTCCTTAGAAATGTTCTTCCAGACTCACTAGCAAGTATAACACTGGGAGGAGCTGCAAACCCAATCCAAGTGGTAGGGACTTGGTAAAAATAAGATCAAATAAGCATATTAAGTACACAAGATGACACCCTTTTTCTAATGCTCATATACTGTATGGACAGCCTATTGGCTGGTTGCATAGTATGAGTTTAAGTACTGCACTTGTTGAACAATGATATTTGGTACATAGAACTTGAGGTGTTAGTAAAGAGAGTACATGTCCTACAGATTCCTACTGGAGAAGCATATGGCTGAAGTCAAGAATCAATACCTCTTTTAACCTAAAAGAAGCAACCAGATGTTGGCCACCCCATTGCACACAGACTGCCTTTCCAAATCTCTCAGATAGCTGAAAAACCACCTTCCCAGTGACTACATCCTTCACCCTGGATGTGTTAACTTCCCACACCTTGGCATCATTGAGGTAGAGTATGTCTGGGAGCTCATCAGACAACTCAACAGGGAATCCTGGAACCCCAAAGTCCCATGCAAAAACATCAACTGTAAATCCATTGCTAGTTCCAATCCAGATTTTTGAGCCATCTATTGCAAGGATCCCCACTAGACCATCCCAAAATTCCACCTCACCCATAGCCTCTTTTGTCCAGATATCCCATGCTTGAATGAGTCCCTCATATAGGCAGAAAACCTTGGACCCATCCCCTGATACCCTCAGGTCCTTAAGATCACTCCTAGGCACATTCATTGTCTGCAGGAGTTCCCCTTTCTCAGCATCCCAGATATTGATCTTGCTGTCAGCATGCCAAACAAAGATCAATTTGCTGCCAATTGGCTGGATGTTGTTTTGGTGGGAGTCTCCAGTCAGGAGTTGGAGGGGTCCCTTGCCAGTTGAGATACTCCAGGTCCTTATTACCCCATCCAAACCACTTGGGGTAATGAGGCCACTTCCCACCTCTAAGGCAATAGACTTGGTTGGAGCTAAGATGAGGGATGTGGACTTTGGGTCTGTTATGGCTGGGTCTGTCGATGAGGCACCAATCTGCCAGAACTTGACTAATTTGTCTTCAGATGCTGAAATGAGGGTGGAGGGGGAAGAAAATGTAAGGGAGGTGATATTACTGACATGGCCAACAAAGGTCTCAACAAGGTGAGGGTCTAATCCAGTGATGTCCCAAACACAGACTTTATATTTAGTAGCAACAGCCACAAGCCTGCCATCAGGGGAGAAGCAGCAGAGAACATAATAGCTGTCAGCTATGTCAAATCTGGCTACAGCCACTCCAGAATTGATGTTTTGAACTGTAACATTGCTGCCTGTATTTGAAACAAACTGGGTGCCATCTGGGGAAAAAGTAATTTGACAACTCTCATATGTGGGTCCAACTTTGTGACCATCAGTGTCCCAATGCTGAGCAGTTGTACCAGATACAGATATAAGGCATTGAGAGTCTGTAGGAGAGAAGCTGGTACAGAATACAGTGCTCTGTTGCTTTATAATGTGATGACACTCCCCTGTCTCAATATTCCACAGACGAAGTGTCTTATCTACAGATCCTGAAGCAACTGTAGCGTGGTTTGCTGAGATTGAAACAGAACGAATTCTGCCAGTGTGGCCATAGAATGTCTTGACAACACCACCTGTCTGCACATCCCAAATCTTGACAGTTGTGTCATAGCTTCCAGATACAAGTGATGTCCCATCAGATGAGAAGGTGAGAGATCTCACTTCATCTGTGTGTCCAGGGAGGACAGCCATCTGGCTGCCTGTGATTGCATCAAGAATAAGGATGTCTCTGTGCGAAGACCCAACTGCAATGGTGTTGTTCCAGTGTGAGAGTGTCCATGGACTATCATTCAACAGAACTGTGCGGGAACACATCCCCCATCCTGTTGGGAGACCCCTGACAACCTTAACCTCCAATGAGAGCTCTGAGCTATAGTACTTACAGAGCCAAGATGAGGAAGGGCAGAGTGGGAGAGCAGAGTGGTATAGGTGGGAAGGGGAGTTGTGGATTGCATCAAAATGTTCCAAAAGGATTCGCTGGCTGTCATTTGTCCACATACATGAGACACCTGCCTGGACAGGGGACATGAGCACAAGTATAAGCAAACAGACTGTGTAACACTCACCAAAGCACACCACTGCTCAACATCATTCATGGCATAGACCCCAACATCAAGGTTCCCTGTGAGAGCGAGGACTTCAATCCAATACAGTAAATGTGTTGTGAAGAACTTTTCAATTGCTTTCTGTATTCTCCCAACATGAGAGCCACTGCCAGGGACCATCAGGAGGTGTTTTGCCCAGAATTGGCATGCATATTCCAAGGCATCCCCAATGTGATCCTTCTGGCAAGTAGGAAGATCCTTGACCTCACTGAGAACAGTGTAGTCATCCAGGTTACAGATATTCCTCTTCAGACTTTCCCCCATTAGGCTGAGGCATGAAAGTAGAATCTCTGTGTGATGAACTGCAGGCTCCACAAAAAACCATTTGTCTTTGCACCGGACTGGATCCATGAGGAAGTCAGGAAATGACTTGTGGAAGGCTCGAATGGGGTCTTCTATACTCTCAGGAACAAGGAGGAGTGAATGGAGGGAACAAATAGCAGTGGAGACACTGGGCACTCTGAGGAGGTCTGAGAGTGCCCTTGTTGAAAGAGGGTTAAACACAAGTAACACTGTCCCAACCGCAGTCTTGAAACGGGAGTGGACTTCCTCAGCATCCACATTGACATCATCAACTACTTGCTCAAGAACCTGGGTGTAGAGGAGGTCAATTCCAGACCTTCCTTCATGGGCAGTGCTTTGTGGGAGAGAGATGATCCGGTCCAGCTGTTCAGTGGGTGTGTAGTTCCTGGATGCAACAAGTTTGACAACTGTTGAGGCATAGATGAAGAATCCCGCTGCCTTTTTGCAGAGGATGTTGATGTCAGATGGACTTGGCCAATCTCGTGTGAAGTCGCAGTCGCTTCGGGTTTTGGCAATGTCAGCCAACCGAGTCCTAAAGAACAGCTTGATATCGCTGTCTACTGAGGAGCGTTTGACATTGTGTAGCCTGAGCACTTCTGTGATGGGTCGGAGTGACTTGAGGCGAAACCCGGAGCGGATTCGAGGTTCTGGACGACCGGTGATAAAGAATTTGACATTGGGGATCTCGTCCACGTATCGGGAGAGCACGGAGAGAATCGCAGAGGCGGGTTCTTCGTCCTTGCATTCGTCGAGGGCGTCGATGATGATAAGCGTCCGAATGCGGGAGGCCTCTAGTGGGCCAACGATAATCTTCTCCATTTGGGAACAAAGAGACTCCCGTCCAACACCAGGGTTGGCCCTCAGGACTCGGACTAGCTCCTCTCGAAACGGCAGGTATCGATAGGCAAGCTGAAAGGCGAGAGTTGGGAAGATCGCTTGCAGATTGCTTCTATCCTCGAAGTCCCGCGAGCAAAAGAAGCTCGCGCCGAGCTTTCCATCCGCGAAGCTAATTTCGGCAAACGTCTGGGCGATGGTCGACTTCCCGGTCCCTGCAAGACCATTTAGCCAGAACACGTGGTGGTCTTGTTCGTCCTTCAGCCAACGTTCGAGTTGCAGGAGGACATCTGCCCTTGTTCCCCTCAGACACCCCTGCCTGTCGCCGGAAGTATACCCGGCCTCATCGGTGTGACGCATCTTTCCCAGAAGATGTTGATCCGCATCTCCCTATTTGCAAGGTTACTACAAATGGTGGGGTTGTAAGGAGTGAGACTCACGATCTGCTGACAACCCTCCTTGTAGATGTCTCGTCGCAACGAAGTCTGAGCATATGTTAGCTACGACGAGACCAAGACTTTTGGGAGAGCAAACCTGATATTCGATCAAGGCATCGCGAACATCTTCTACCAGACCGTTAAGCTTCTGCGCATTCTCAGGGTTTTTGAGGAAAAGCGCGAGATTCTCATGGGTCGTTATCGACTCCATAGCCCGGTCAATCTCTTCCAATTTCCTGGTAACCCTCGTGCGTCAGAACCGACTCTCGATCTTGGAGAATGCGAGCTCACCGTTCCAGCCTTCTTGCCCTCTTCTTCTCATTGATGTCGCCGGGAGGGATGGGTTCAGAGAGCGATTCAGAAAGTGGTTTGACCCTGGACGTCAACGATTCTATGGCATGTTTATTCACCTCCGTCCGCTAGAACGACCGTAAGCATCGCGGACCGGATGTGCGGGAAGGAGGCCATACCTCATAATTGTCGAGAACACAGCAAAGAGATCTCGCGATGGACCTGAGCGGACCGAAGGCACCTGCGGAGTCTCTCACTCCACGGAGCAATTCTGCTGTGGCAGGCGTAGTAGACTTGTAGTCCGATTTCTTCTCATCCGCAGCGGCGCTCGGTTCGGGGGTCTCTTCAGGACGAACGTCTGGTCCGTGGTCAGGAAGGACGGGGGTGCCTAAATTGTCAGGAGGAATGATCAGAGACAGGACCCAAAACAACAACGTTCACGTACTGTCGGGTTTCCCACCACGGGAGATTGAAGGAGTGGGTGGAGAGGGATAGACTCCCTCAAGTTCTCCGCTTCGTCCACTTCCCACCACAACCTCGACATCTGGATGTTGGTGCGAATGTCTCTGGCTAGCTTCCTCTCCATCAACGTCTGCCTCTCCCCCTTCTTGAACGTTATCGCCTCCACGCGCCGGCGCAGACTCTGGTTCATTTGACTGAGGTTGATTCGACGAAAAGACACGCTCTCCAGCCGCGTTGGCGCTATCCCCTTCTCGGCCGTGACCTTCCTCCGCTACAACGCGAGGCTCTGATTGCGGAAACGAACTCGTTGAGTCAACCCCTTCCCCATCAGGGTGAGTCCCCGTTCCGTCTGGGTTGCGATTTCTTCCTGTGAGTCGGTACTTAAATTTCTTCTTCATTTTGGAGAGTGAACCTCGTATGTCGTCCATATCGGCGCTGGATCAGTGTGGAAGAGCGTAGATGGTGGTGTGATAGTGGATGATTGGCCTCGTGGCTTTGACGCTGTATCACCAGCACCGGTCAGCACCGATCCCGCCGATCGTCCCCGCGTGGTCACTCAGATGTTCAATACTGCCTCAATTTCCGTGAAGCCGTGTTTGTATTGTATCCATGTTAGCTGGGGAGTTGGCCACGAACACAGCGGCTGCTGCTCGCAAGCGCAAATTTAGTGACGAAGCGTGTAAGATTCATGAGGTATTTCGTGGAACAAGTTCGTACAGGGAACGCAGAACGACTGGCGGATTTCTATGCATAACCCAGACAGTGTACAAGACAAATCGGAGTATACCGCTCAACGCTGACCGACAGTGGCACAGTACGAAGAACCTCGCCCTCCCAGGCAAGTGGTCCCGACAGGGAGCGTCTAATCAAATCATTCCACCGTATTGACAAAAGACGCCAATTCCTTCATCACCAGGGAAGGGACTCCCGTGTTGAAAGTCATGCGTTCGAAGGGTATCCCCCTCGAGTGCTGTAACCTTGCGAGTTCAACAATAGCAGCCGCGGATACTTCATCATTGTGGAACGACTGGACTGGGTCGGTAATCACGAGTTTCTTGACAGGAGGGAATGAAGCTGGCTGGGTCGGATTGGGGGAATGTGGGGTGCCGAGGAAAGCGTTGAGATACGGTCGCAGATCGCAGCCATCGAGAATCACCTCCCTCAGTGGTCCCATAGATCCCAGTAGTAGCCCAACATCGCTCGTAGCAAGTTCGAGATCACCCGCAGCGAGGCCCCCACCTCGGATCCAAAGACGCCTGACATTGGCCAGCAGCGGATGATTCCTGATTGTCCTTGAAGCTTGAGAGAAAACGCAAGGGAGCCTTTCGTTCAAGATTGTATCCATATCGTCCTGGTCCTCGATAGAGTGGTGGGTGTAAGAAAATTCAAGGGTGGCCCTGTCAGACGACCGGAAGGCGACCGAACAATCGATGGTGAGGTACTCGTCCATTGCCATTTTAAGTACGACCCGCTCGGCTGTGCCCTTCGTATACTGACGGACGATCGCGCTCCACGAAACCGACGGAGGGTAGGCGTCCTCAGGAACGTCACAGCCTGCACAGTCCAGCCAATGCTCAAATTTCGCACGCACTGCAGAGGGACATGATATGTGGGTTGCGATTTCGCAACCGGGGCCATAGTTTATGATCCCTAGGAAGAAAGTCGTGGCAGAGGGAAGGACAATAACCCTTCCCGGAGGGACGTCCTCGTGTAATAGATCCGCATTAATTGTCATGTCGATTTGTCGCAGTGTGGGCGAAGCTTCAAGGAAATCGAGCAGTTCGGAGACGGAAAACGCCTCGTGCGCCGTCCATGTCGAGAAAATGAAGGTGGTGAGGTTAGGGAAGGTGAAGCAACGCAAGGACGGGTGCCGGCCTATATCCAAATCGAACTTCTTCAGGTTCACGGCAGTTTTGAAGAGGGGGGTTGTAGGTGCGGCCAAGGATCGAGGGCCGTTCAGGTACCCTTTAGCATCAACTTCAAGAGTATGAAGGAGTATGAGGGGTTCTGAAATGGCCGCTGATAGATTTTGAACTTCGTCTGAGCACGCGGATTTGATGCGGAGACTCCTGATTTGTCGGGCAAAGGGAGAAAGCAGCGTCACGTCACGAACGGGCGACCCGTAATAACTGGTGATGATGTCTAGGGGAGACCCTTTTACGCGTTCGAGAAGAGTTGCAACAAGGAGCTTGTCTGTCTTTCCGCTTAGGTACAACTGAGACCAAAGCGTGGCATGTTGAAGAAAGGTCCTGCGCCAACGACGACACACGAAAGTGACCCGGAGGCAATCGTTCAGAGAATCGAGATGCGTAGGAATGAGGCAAAGGACATCCAACGGGAGGCGGTTGATGGGGGCGAGTAAGTTCCTCCGCTCGTGGATGGCTGTCGACGCGCTCAAGATATCTTCAGCGAGCCGAGAAAACTTAGAAAGAACATTTTTAGAAAACCCTAAAGAATCTGCGACATTTAATCGCGAGTCTCTAACCTGGTCCAAGGTTGGGCTGCGGTTGTCAGTCGTGGGTCGTTTATCTCAAGGTGGATCAACCTACAATGAGGAATATGCCATACTCTGCAACTCGGCATTCAGGGCGAAAACGAGCTGTGGGAGCGAGAGGCCCTTGCCAGGATGGGCTTGCGTATCCATGATGGTGAGAGCAGGGAAGGAAATTTGGTTTGTTCCCGCGTAACTGCTGGAGCGAATCCGTTTGAGCCGATTGGCGAGATCAGCCTCCTTTGACCTTTGTTGTGATCTGCTGATGACTGGTCGACATGCCTGATCAGCGTGCCCCCAACACCCTGTCTGGAAGACGTTTCGTGACGTTTTCACGACTTCGTCGTGATGCTCAAAGGAATCGTTGTCACCAAAGAGGCTGGGTTAAAAGGACACTCGCGATGAGCCACGACACCCAAGTCGCACTCTAGCCCACCATGCCTAGAAGTCCTCCGATTACCGCTCGCACTACAGCAAGACCTGGAACACAGGTGAGTAGCTGGTCTCGCATCGTCGTTCTACCAACGGACAGATCTGACGGTGGCTCTAGCCTTACAGCCACAGAAGGATTTCGATTCATCGCTGGAGTTACGATTCCAACGGAAATGTGACTTCAAAGACCAGAGAATCCATAAACGAGGCGTCAGTGTCCGCCGCACTTCCAGAAGTTGGATTGTTACTGACAGATCCACCCGGTTCCAGTCCCTATGAATTGTCTCCCGAGGACCCTGAGGACCCTGAAGAACCTGAAGGAATTACGGCTGGTCCCTCGGGCTCACTGCCGGTACATCCTGAGCCCCAACGCGACCACGTCACCTCGGAACGTGCGCGGTCACCCACGCCCCTCGTCACGGATGTCCCTTTGGCCATGGTTCACGACGTTATTCTCGCACTTCTACGAAACAAGGCGACAATCGAGCCGACTATTGAGTCAATTTGCGTTGCCCATGAACTCAATCCCCTGATCACGGAGTCCGTCATGCAAGTCGTGAGGGAGAACCTGTATTTGGTGGACGAACAACAAAGGTACGTCGCGTCGTAATTGCTGTGGATCCAAGGTGACGACATTTCCAACTCCTTCCCAGCGATACGAACGCAAATGAACCCAGCTCTTCTGCCGCCCTACCAAACGCTGCCTCCACAAGCACCGCTCCTTTTTTTTCTTTCACTCCTATAAAACAATCACGCCCCTTTCAAGACGGTTCCACCACCTGGTATAGTACGCGCTCCATGAAAGACATCGAAGCTCCTCCAACCGTTCACGAACCTACGGTTGGAGACCTCTACGTGCACACGAACATTGATACGGAAACCCGCCAGGTGTGGCTTTACAAACACGGAGCGTGGGAGCGTATCGATGTTCGCGGGAAAGTATATCATCCAAACGTTCATGGTAGGGTCTTGAATATGCGGAAGGACGGTAGACCTAATTGGGTCACTGGGGCTAGTTTCGCCACGATGAAGAGGCGCAAGGAGAAGGCAGCGGAAAATACAGATTAGGGTCGTGGAGCAGATGTGACGGAGTCATACACGCATTTCTGTTACTGTAAATATATATTATACGAACTTCGGATTCTGAGGGAAGGGACAGCAGTCCATTGAAATGCAACCAGCCATGTATTGGGCTCGGCAGCCTGCCTGACACGATGTGTGATGCTCGATCCCGGGCACTTCCTCAGAGACGACACCCTCCCTTGCTCTGAATCTGAGGCTGGATTCCAGCCTACGACACTGGGAACAAGTCCCCGCGCGTCGCGATTGAGACCCCGTTCTGCAATCCGGAGTGAATTCGAATAGCCTGCCGGATGTATCCGAGCTGAATGAGGATGCCCAAGGCTGGCGTCTCACACTTTCGACCAGTGGCATCATGAAACAGCCTTTGCTCCAATCTCCTCCTCTGGTTCCCCGTCTAAGGGGATGGAGATACCTAGTCCTTGTGGCCGAAGCCCTCGCGGACAAAAACTAGGCTTAACTCAGCCCCCAACTATCACATCTGAGGAGAGTTATTTTTCCGAGGGTGTTTATGTGCCGTGCCGTGCTCCTCGCAGTGCTGTTTTGAAAACGACTGATGATACCGATGGTCCCGGTCAGACCCGCCACACTGCCCACTGAACGGCGCCAACTTTATCTGCATCAACGACGCACAGCGCCCGCCCATGTAGACGCCCATAGTCCAAGTAGCCGCGGGCGGTGCCCCTCCCCCAGAACTTCTTCAGAAGCAGTACCATCCCCCTCTGAAGTTGAGGCTGGGTTCCGACCTAGCCGCGTGCCCACCCCGTCGTATACCCCCCAACCGCACGGAACAAAGCACGGTACATTCCCGCCAACCGCTCAGCTCGCACACTCACCGGAAAGCACTCTCTATGTCTTTCGACCCGTATGGTCCGCACAAATCAAGGGATTGTTATTATGCACGGTACAATCCTCCCGACTCGATGACGAATGTGGACGTGGACGGCATTGCAGTCGGCGTGGCAAGTGAGTCTTAGACTCACCGGAGATGTTTACTACCCGCGGACTCCCAACTAACTTGTTCTAGATGTTGTTGTTGGTGTCTGCTTACGTGGGTCTAAGGGCTCAGTTGTAACTCACCGTCGATGAAAAGCTAATATTAGCCTCGCATCTAGGAATCCTGATAACCTGGTCTCCCGAAATCGATATAGGAGTCCAGGGCTCCCTCTTTCAGATCTATCCTATCCTTATTTCGACGCTATTGTCCATCGATCGCCAGCAACTGTCTCTCTTCGACGTTAACTATGCACTTGTTGCTGCCTCATCTCCTCTTACGATATACCTGGTGTTCGCTTCTATTGGCGACCTTTTCGGACTCAAAATTGGTCTCGGCGAACGGATAAAACATCGTCACGTCATCCGTACTCTCCTACTTCTCGTTCCGTTCCTTTGGATTGGGCTGAGCGCGACCCTCAGATTATCGAACGCGGCGTTCGCGGACAGTGAACTGTGTCGCGGTTCTACTTTCAAGGACTGGCTTACGGACCTTTGCCAGTCCTTTGTGGACTTCATCGCGTTTCCCGGAGGCATATTCCCAAGCTGGGCGTTCTATCCGCTTTTTGGGTCACTTTTCGGGCTTTGCCTGTTTAGAAGACGGTCCCAAGTGATGACATATGTCCGGACCTATTGGAAAGGAGCATCCAAACCATGGGGAAGGCTGCAAATACCGTGGGTGTTCGTAAAGCGCGCATGGTGCGTTCACGCCGTTATCCTGGTTAACTAAATCTAACGCCATCCAGGCGCACTGTCGACGGCAACCACAAGTGGTATACATACTTCCTGTTCGGGTATCTCGACTTGTGTTGGGCAATGCGGGTTATCGGATACACCCTCCAGGCGGCCACTTGGGGGTATGTGTTGTCTTACGGTCAGGTACGACTGTCTTTACGCTGTTGGCTCTTGTATACCCATTGAATATCCACGGGCCTAGCTGCTGTCTGTATTTGCTGCACTCCCCCCTTTTATGTCGACGGTAAAGTTTATTTATTCCCATCGTTGGGACCTGCTTCATTTTCTCCGTCGTTTCCCGGCGCTGTGTCGGGCTGAGGTGAAGTACCTTGCAACTGGCATCGAGCTAGACCCTCCTGCAAAGGACAATTACCTCCCATTTACTCATCAACCTCTGCCTGAGTCGCGTTCTGCAATGGGGGTGGATGGGGGTGAGGCCGCTAGGCCTTGTGCTGACGGTACGGCGTCACGGGAAGTGTTCGTCACGTTTCACCGCCGTTGATAGGGTCACCCGCTCACAGTCCACACAGATCACCTCCTGAGGAAGTCACGGCTTCTCCCCCGGATCCACCGGTACTCGCTGAACCCCAACGTGATTCGGAACGTGCAAGGCCACCTACGCCCCTCAGTCCTGATGTCCCATTGGCCATGGTTCATGATGTCATTCTCACGCTTCTACGAAACAAAACGCTCACCGAGTCTATTGAGTCGATCTGCGTCACCCATCAGCTTGATCCCCTGATCACGGAATCCATCATGCAAGTTGTGAGGGAAAACCAATTCCCAGTGGACGAACAATGTACGGTGTTTCACGGTTGCTGTTTACCCGAGGTGACAATTGATTCTGCCCCCTTCAGGTGACATGAACGTTGTTGAACCCAGCTCCTCTGTTGTGTCAGCGAACGTTACAACTGCACCCACCGCCCCTCTGACTCTTCACGAACCTACGGCCGTCGATCCCTTCGTGCACACGAATACCGATACAGGAACTCACTAGGTCTGCCTTTGCCAACGTGGCAGAGTGAGATCCGGAGAACTCATCACCTAAACGTTCAGGACAGTGTCTTGAGTATTAGGCGTGGCGGTACGCCCGGTTGGGATACTGGGGCTAGTTACGTCACGGTGAAGGGCTGCAAGGAGACGGTGACAAGAAATACAGTTTATGTATTATTATCTGTTGTACTTCCTCGGGTGTACATAAGTGTCACAACGCAAGAGTAGTGTTGATTATTACAACCCCCAAGCCGGTTGACGGTAGTGTGTGGGCAGTTGGCACTAGATCTTCCCCTAAAAATGCTTTATCAACAAAAGTGGGATAAGGTTTACTGGGAGATTGACTCACATTCGTTGGTTTACGGTCCTCATAGGCAGCAATCGCTTTCGAGTCTATGGCCCGAAACGGGGTGAACCTGTCGTGGTTGGACTTTGAGGTTTTACGGCAAAGAGTGTGTTTGAAGTTCGATAGTTCCAAAACCTTGGTGCAGTTACGACAAGCCTGTGCGGGCCCCTGGTGCGAAGGGCTATTCCTCAAACACGACGTGGAAATAATGGAACTCTTCTCTCTCGAATCGAGCCAGACGAGGCCGGCTACTTTCGCCGCGCGGGTCACCTGCTCGCGTTCGTGGTTCAGAAGTGATCCGTAATCCCTCCCGAACAGTTTGTCAAAACTAAAACCAGGACAGAGCAGCCGGTCGGGTCTAGCAACCATACTCGGGTGGGTAGACGGGCCCGGCCCGCATTGAAGAGAACCCTTGAGAAAACTGTCGTCGTTGGTGGAGGAATGCGGCCCTTGGCAAACACTAACGTGCTCTCGGAAGTTGGACGTGTCGTTTGCGGCTTTTTGCATGATCTTCCCCCCGCACTTTGAATGAATAACCTTAAGACGGTGCCTATCCACAAAGAACTCGGCGTATGCGTCGAGGGCTAAGATGCTCGCTCGAAACCCGAACATCTCCCATACCTCCTGTGAGCCTGCACTTCTTGTATCCGCCTTTACCCTGGACTTGGCATCCGATTGTGCTGATTTAGTCGTCCCTAGATGACCGCACTTAGGTGAGGGTGGGGGGCGAGATGGGGGAACCATACCTGAGGTTAAGCTAATTCCCAGCGTATCTCTAGAAGCACGGCGGCTGGGTGGTTGAACCACTGAAAGGGGTTCCCGGGATGTGTTGAGGAGCATAGAATCGGTGGGGGCCTCGCGAGCGTTAGAGCTCATAGCGAGGGAGTGTTACTGGTCATTCCTTCAAGCAGGCATTATATAGCATCGTGGTGGCGCACGGCGGTCCACCCAAACTGGGACTGGAACAAAGAGACAATTGTGGGCCAGAGGGCCACGGATCCGGGGAAGCCATGTAGGTAGGGATGGCCGTGGTGATTTGGTCCACGCGCGCCAGCGCCATTGGGGCCAACCTAGCCATCTCGGAATGGGGGTTGAACGGAGATCTTCTGTGGGAGTCGGTCTTCATTCCAGGAGGTTGTGCTGAAGGGAGCACAGCGGAGTGGTGGTGAGTGGGTCCGCGCTCACAGTGGGCGACAAAGTCAAGATGTGATCGGGCGGAATTCTGCATCCCCCTCTCTATCGTCCCGTTTGCGCATCAACGGAAAACGCGTACACGGTGCTCATCTCCGGCGACTCGTCCTCGGATTGGGGATGCTCTATAGAGTCTACACCAGGTGTTCAAGGCTCAATGCTACGAAACAAATCCACACGTCGCCGTCGTCATACGTCTACCAGAAGCTGAGGCCAGTTCCGCAGAGGAGTTCAAGACCCTCTGCCGCCAAGAAAGAGGTCGAGGAAGAGGTGGTAGTAGCTGAACCGTATAGTGGGTACCCCGTATTACTTCCGAAATGCTGTCTCTGAGGGGTTGTAGTCAAGCGGAACGAACTAGGCGTCCAGCTGCTCTCCCGGCCTGTCCATTCCCAAGTTTTCGGGACTGCCGCGTTCCCTCCTCCGGATGCAGCATACGTTCAGATTGCCCGAGATCACCTCGCTGCTCACGGCCTTGACATCACTCAAGGCTCCGTTCTATCCAACGTTTCTTTCACCCTTCCTCCCCTTCAGGGCAAGAACATCGACGAGCATTTCCATAGACTCGGTGCCGCAACTGCCCAACCCTGGCTAAACCTTGCGCGCGATTTTGCCTCCGCTTCCCTCCCTCCAAAACCGGACTGCTGGAACCTGCAATCTGGGTGGACAAAGTATATCTACCACGAAGACGGTTCAAGTTACCATATCTCCGTGGATCATCCCGATGACGCGGCTCTCTCATTCGATATCGAGTGTTTGCCTAATTACCACCCTTACCCTATCATGGCTTGCGCCGTGTCCAAAGATGCATGGTACGCATGGATATCCCCCTGGTTACTGGGCGAATCTAAGGACCCGGAACACCTCATTCCGTTCGGCAACCCCGATCTTCATCGCGTAGTCGTTGGTCACAATGTTTCATTCGACCGGGCCCGCATTGCCGATGAATACTCTCTCAGGGGCACCAAATCACGATTTATCGACACGATGGCCCTTCACGTCGCTGTCAGCGGCATCTCCTCTCACCAACGGCCTGCGTGGAATGAGCACCGGAAGACGAAGAAGAAGGAAGAAGAACGACTTGTAGAGGCAATGGAAGTGGTCGAGAACTTTCTCCAGGAGGAAGAGAGTGAAGACCTGGATCAGGAGGCGGTCGACGAGACAAAGAAAGAAGAGTTACGACGGGTTCTCCCGGATGCGGAGAGTTTGCCCCTGCTACAAGCAGATGAAGCCAACATCGACGAAGCATCTTCGAAACGTTGGGAAGACCTTACATCCGCAAATTCGCTCGCGGACGTGGCCAGACTCCATTGCAACATCGACATGGATAAGAAGATCAGGGACGACTTCTTGGTTCTTTCTCGCGAGGAAATCCTAGAAAGTGTTCAGGAATACCTCAACTACTGTGGTACCGATGTCTCCGTCACTCACGCCGTCTTCTCGCGTGTCCTCCCCGCATTCCTGAAGGCCTGCCCCAGTCCTGTATCGTTTGCTGGTATCTTGACCATGGGCTCTAGCTTCTTAACGGTAAACGAATCATGGGAGACATACATCGAGAACGCCGAGAAAACCTACAGGGAATTGGAGGAAAACGTGAAAGGACGACTGGTGCAACTTGCGCACGAGGCGAAGGAACTCATGGTTGATGACAAGTGGAAGGGGGATGTCTGGTTGGAACAATTGGATTGGACCCCCAAGATTGCGAAGGGATCGCGTGGTATTATTCTCGAACAGGTACGTGGACTGGTTACCACATCTTGATTCAGGATTCATCGCACGCACACAGGACCCTGAGCCGAACGAGGGAGATAAGCCCGAGGCGCGGCACCCAAAATGGTTCAAAACCCTACTTTCGAAACCACTTCAACCCAGCACACTCAGGGCCATCGCCCCATTCATTCTTAATCTCGCGTTCGATGGTGCACCTGTTGTCTACTCCTCAGAGTATGGATGGCACACAGTCGTCGACGGACAAATTACCCCACTTCCGTCATCCCCCTCGTCTAAGGGTAAAGTCACGAACTTGTTCACCCCCAAGAATGGCCTGATCCACCTGAAGTCTAGTCGGCTCACTTCCAGTAATCCAACCCTTGCTGAACTTATAGCAGGGGGCGACCGATTAGAAGCCACAGGAAAGTCACTCATCCAACTCGCCGAAGCCATTCTTTTAGACGGACCGCCCCACGAATCCGATCCTTGGCTTTCTCAGCTAGACTGGTCCATACCGAAGCCGAAGATAGCCAAAAAGTCCAAGCTTCCCCCGGTTGTTTGGCCGAAATGGTACTGGGACCTTACCGCGCCGAAAAAAGATTTACCTCCTGGAACAGTCGATATCACTATCCGCACTCGCTTCTCTCCCCTTTTACTCAAGCTCAGTTGGCAAGGTTGGCCGCTCTTCCATTCGAGGGAACACGGATGGACGTTCCGTGTCCCCGCCGATGAAAAGTTTACCAGTCGGACCAAAGCCCTTACTTTCAAGAAGGAGGAAGACGCGGAACTCGCAGCCGTGAACAAGGAACAATCATCCGCCTCAAAAACTGGAGGTGAATCCCCCATCTCATTCAGCTTCTACAAACTACCCCACAAGGATGGCGAGAAGGCGAACGTCGGGAACCCACTGGCGAAGACTTTCGTCACGTATTCCCAGGACGGAACCATGACAAGTCCGGACGGTACGGCGAAGGACGCTCTGGACTTGAACGCCCAGTGTAGTTACTGGATTAGCGCTCGAGACCGCGTTCTTAAGCAGATGGTAGTCTGGCAAAACCGTTCCCGTAACTTGGGCTTCCCAACGAACTCTGAACAGCGAAAATGGGGTATCATCATTCCTCAGGTGATAACCATGGGAACAGTGACACGTAGAGCTATCGAAAAGACATGGCTCACCGCCAGTAACGCCAAGAAGAATCGTGTTGGTTCGGAGCTCAAAGCGATGGTTCAGGCGCCCGACGGCTACGCGATCGTTGGGGCCGATGTCGATTCGCAGGAGCTGTGGATCTCGAGTGTTATGGGCGACGCACAGTTCGGTGTTCATGGCGCTACTGCGATCGGTTGGATGACTCTGGAGGGGACCAAGGCAGCGAAAACCGATCTTCATTCGAAGACCGCGGATATCTTGGGGATCTCCAGGAACCAAGCGAAGGTGTTCAACTATTCACGAATTTATGGAGCCGGAGGGAAGCACGCTGTATTGCTTCTGCTGCAGTCGAACCCCACCATGACACCTGCTCAAGCCAAGAATCTCGCCGACCAACTTTACGCATCAACGAAGGGGAAGAGCACTCATCACGACAAACTCTTTGGTCGGA
>Ga0307517_10005150_pt1 | contig 19847 bp, 24 predicted proteins | sample 23_EM_MG_FD_194515 | JGI IMG/M metagenome (GOLD analysis project Ga0307517, IMG submission 194515) | Populus trichocarpa ectomycorrhiza microbial communities from riparian zone in the Pacific Northwest, United States - 23_EM | ecosystem: Host-associated > Plants > Roots > Unclassified | place... | reverse complement strand
CCCTCAGCTACAGAGAATATTGGGAGTGGGTGTATCTCTATCTCTCCAGCTTACCTAGGAGCACTTACCCGGTTTCAGCACTACCTACTCGTCTTGAGGCGACCTCGGGTATCGGATGTATTCAAGCGCCAACTCGATGATCTCTCCCCAGAGTCCATAGTCCAGCCGATCAAGGCCACTCTGTACTTTGAGAACGTGGACGGGTTTGGAAAGTGGCGGATTTTACTATCCACCAAGGCACAAAAGTACCTGCGAGAGGTCAAACGTGGAAATGGTACTATGTTCGGGATTGTCATGAAAAAAATAAAGTGAGCGAAATTCTTTCGACTCATAGCTTGCGCATCCTAACTCGGTGACAGGGAACTATCTCAAGGTCATTTCTCTGATGACAACCAGAAAAAACTCACCGGTACGAAGACGATCATCCCGGTGTACGAAGCCAAAATGACCGGTGACACGAGGCTTGTTGTAAGTCGACATTGTGGGTTACCTGGTCCCATGAACTAACCTCTCCCCAGTACCGCATTGACTGTATCCCTGATGGCGAGGTAGGTTCTTTGTCAATCTTGTTGGCTTCATTCTCACGAGCATCATTAGGGCGAAACTCAAGGTAACTATTTTCTGCGACCTTCTTGGTCCTGTAACCAACTACTTACAAAATCCAGCAATCTGTGTTTTCGGTGTCTACACCCATGCGAAAATGGGCCATGGTCGTTTCTGGGATACCCTCAGCCAACAGCTTCAAAACAAGGGTCCAGATTATATTGCAAAGTGTACCTTTAGGAACAAGCCTCTGAATACCGGAGACAACACCATTCTTCCTGCAAGTTTCTCTCAGCTACCTGTTCAAGAAGTCCAGGAGATCGTACCTCTGGTCAAAGTCTGTGAAGAGGACCTGAAAAATGTCCGTGAGCGATTCTGCTGTAAGAACTCTGCCAGCGCACACATTTACGCTTCGGATGTGCAGATCCACTCCATGCTTGTGTAGGTCATTGTGGAGGGTTTTATGATGTCTTAACTCATCTCTACTTCGACAAGCCTCGAGAAATTCGTTATCCTATCCCAGGTAATGCAACTCGATATGGAATAATGTCGTCACTAACCATTTGCAGGCTCTTCTCAACAGTAGGAGATTGTACTAGCCTCCATAGGGTTCGGCCGCTCACTTATGCTTGAAGGTATCCTCGCGGATCAGGAGGTTGCACATGTGTTCACCGTCTCGTCTGTGCTTAGTTCCATTCTAGCATTAATCTCTAATACCCAGAGACAGTGGACAGGAGCAAGAAATTATCGAAAATACATCATCTTGCTACGTTATCGGCCGGAGCGGTACGGGGAAGACAACAACGATGCTCTTCAAAATGCTCGGTATCGAACGTGCCTGGAAGCAGTTCCCGGACATGTGGAACAAACCTCGCCAGGTCTTCGTCACACAATCCAGAGTCCTTGCCACCAAGGTAGAAGAATACTTCTCAAAGCTCATGCTATCACTTGAGGCTGCTTCCTACTCACCCGAAGAGCTCCGCAAGATGGGCAAGAATGGTGAAAAGGAGATGGAGTTCATAGACCTGGATGATATAGATCAGTGGCGATCTAACCTACCCAGGAAGTTCAGCGAATTGACTGACGACAATTTCCCATTGTTCATAACCTATGACCGGGTGCGTACATAGCGGTCAATTTTTCTGACCCTTCACCTCTGATACTCCTAAGTATAGCTCTGCCTCATGCTTCAGAATGATATTGGGAAGGGGAATGACAACGACGGGTTCATCATTCCTATGACGCCAGGGGCATGTAACCCTCCCACAGGTCCGCTGTCCCCTCGGGGAACTCGATCCAGGGGGGTGTCAATGAATGCTCCTACAACAGATAGCACCGAAAACCGTGGTGATCGGTCTATCTCCTACCTAGACTTCCTCTCGCGATACTGGAACCACCTTCCGCGCTCCACACGAGTCTCAGGTGTGTTCACAACACGACCCACATCTACCATCTGTAATTTTGGTGTCAGATCCCGCTCTGGTTTTTGGAGAAATTCTGGGAGTTATCAAGGGTTCCGAAAAATCCATCGGCACACAGAGTAGGTGTTTGGATCCAGACACCTACTTATCCACTCGTCGCCAAGGAATGTTCTCTCACACGAAGGAGGCTGTATATGATCTCTTCACCGCGTATACCAAGCTGAAGCGACAACGTCAGGAGTGGGATGCGGCAGACCGGTCAGCTCCACCTGAGTGTTCCTCGGACACACCGCTAATTTGACTGCAGAACACATCACATACTGAAGGAATTCCGTGATGCCGGCTGGAAGGAACAAGAGAAGGGCAAAAAGGTCGACTTCTTGTCAGTGAGACAAAGATCACGTCTATTTCTAGAGACCGAGTTAACTCACGATACAGGTACGTCGATGAGGTACAAGATAACCTTCTTATAGATACCCTCGGTGCGTCCTCATTATACTCTCCTTTCCAGCATGACTAAACTATTCCTTTTCCCAAGTTCTTCGGACCCTATGCAGCAACCCATGCGGACTCTTCTGGGCCGGTGACACCGCGCAGGCGAGCATCCTTCACTTGCGGACAATACCTTCCCTAATCTGTCTGCAGACAATATTCGTCGGGAGTTCGTTCAAATTCAGTGATTTGAAAGCATTCCAATACCGTATAGAAGTACTAGCATACTCTCGTGCTACCCCCCGCACTTGCTCACGTTTCGCCAGAAGGAACTCTGTCACGGGGCAAAACTAACAGATCCGAAAACCTATGAGCTAGTCGTCAACTATAGGTCTCATGGAGGGATTGTAAATTGCGCCCGCTCTGTGATAGAGCTGATAACGTTGTATTGGCCATACTCCATCGACAGATTACAGCCAGAGAGGGCATCCGTTGACGGTTTCCGGCCAATTTTCTTTTCCAGTCAAGGAAACGTAATTTTACTTCTGGTATTCCGGTCATATCAGTCAACTGATATTTGCATGAACAGTGTGATTTCGAGAAATCTTTTTTTGGTGACGGCCAAGGAGAGCCGGTCGAGTTCGGAGCAGATCAATGTGAGCGCATCGGGTTTTCTCACCTTCACGGAGTTACTCACAGGACTAAACGCAGGCATCCTCGTTCGCGATAACGGTGCCAGGAAACGACTGAAGGAGAGGTTGGGAGAGAGGAGCATCATTATGTGAGCCCTGTCTCAGTGTAGACTCACACCTTCGTGACACGTTGCACTCCAGGACGCTATACGAGAGCAAGGGCCTAGAATTCAACGACGTATGTCCCGCCGAATGGGGGATGTCGTATATTCCTGACATCATACAGGTCTTATTGTACAACTTCTTCAAGGACTCCACTGCGGATGTTAACCAGTGGCGGCTGGTAATGGGGGGTGGCTCTGATGGAACGTGTGACACTCCCGCATCGGATTTCGACGAAACTAGGCACGCGAGCATCTGTACGGAGGTATCATCCTCGATTGCTCCCGGCTCTACAGTCGCTAAACCGGAAGGTGTAGTTGAAATCTCTCTATGTTGCCATCACACGTGCTCGCAAGAACCTCTGGTTTTTGGACAACTCCGAAAGTGCAGAACCAATGAAGGTAACCGAGCCATCAATCCATTCCCGAAGGTGCTGACTGCTGAATGCAGGGTTACTGGAGTAGCAAAGATCAAATTGAAGTATGGGAGTCCACCTCTGAGGTTCCTCGCTTGGCCACAGAATCCAAATCACAAGATTGGATCGACACAGGGATAACGTCCGTCATGCGCTCCCGTTCCAAAACAATGCTAACCCTAAAGTTTCAGGATGTTCCACAGCAAGCGCTACGCACAGGCCCTGGTTGCATTCCACAGAGCCGGAAAAGCCCGAGAAGTCGCAATCTGTCGTGCATTTCTGCTCCGAGAGAACGCTAGGGTAGTACCAGACGACCAGGTAAAGGAGAGGGAAGATGCATTCGCTGAAGCAGGGGAGGCATTCTCCGCTTGCGTAAATGAACATCTATCGCACAAGAGGAGAGAAAGATTGGTATACTATACCAATGCTGCAGAATGTTTCATCCAGGGCCGCAAATTGATGGAAGCGGGTGATTGTTTCGTGCATGCGGAACAGTACTCAAGAGCAGCCCGTGTCTACCGGGAGGGTGGCCACTTCGATCAAATGGTGGAGGTACTCGAGGAACATGCGGATAAGATTGAGCCCAATATCGTTGCTCAATTGAAGAAGATCGCTCAGATGAACTATTTAAAGGTGAGTAAACCATTGGCGATGGGAGACAGAGTGACTGAAACCACATACCGTTAGCTCGGGAAGGTCAAGTGAGTTATTGGAGAGTTCACAATAATTAAGTTCTAACGATCAAGGACAGGAAAGCTCAGAAGTTGTTCCCCTCGAAAGAAGAGGCCATAACGTTTGCGGAGAATTATGGTTTCGATGATGCACATGTCGAATTGCTCCGTACATCGGGAAAGATCTTTGAATCCGCGAGGGCCCTTGCGGACGGTGGCAAGGTAGCAGAGGCGATCAAGACTTTAATTACTGCGCCGAGGACGCGAGATCGCACGAGACGTGCCGTAGAGTATCTATCAATTGGACTCTGGCAACACCAGTCTTTCGGCATGGACCATCCCGTGACGGATCCAGAGGTGGTTTCCGAATTACTGAGGTTAGCAGACGTTTTGAAGAGCGCCGTACACGAACCAGAAGCCCAAGAGGTCCGTCAGTTTTTCTTCTTTGGTATCGCGCTAACTGTCGAAAAACACAGTTTGCAATGTTCAGAGCGATACACAAAACCGATTTCAAAACACTTCGCCATCTGTACCCCCAGCTCCTCAGGGTAGAAAATTACTCCGCCGCTTTGTTATGCCTCGACTCCGCCTTCAGCTCTACCCTCCCTCCGCAAGGCGCTCCCATAGTCGATCCTGGGCCTGAACTTTCCTTCCATTTCGTCTACTTCGAGCTTTTAGATCGCCTGAGGCGTGAAGGTTGCTTGGACCCAGGTTCTATTCGCCAAAAGGTCTTCGCATTTCAACCGCGCCAAGATGACCGATTTTTCATCCCAGCAAACAGTTTCTTGCACGCGGTCTTCCTGCCCAAGCCAGACGCGGTGCAAGAAAATGGTGGTTGTATTGTCACCCACGAGGAGCTCAAGCGTGTGCTTGATCGTGAGGTCCCGGAGTACATCCGCCTCCGCGCAAAACAACAAAACAACGCTTATCGTAGAAGGCTCGGGGCCACTCCTTGTCTGACGATGATCACCAGGGGTGAATGCTGGAAACCAGACTGTCATTTCCAGCACCTCCGGTCCGAAAAGATGACGGTTGAATGGTTCAACACCCGCATCCGGTTCGTGTTGATGGAAATCCGAATTTTGAATTTGGCCGGTTTCCACCCCGAAGGTGTCATTTTGTGCGTGTTACCACTGACGGGAACCGGACCAGATTCTGACCCTGCACGAGTAGGCATTGGATCGGCGTCCTTTACTCTACTTTGCACCCCCTGTTACCAAAGCTCGGGTCTATCGCAACGCTCGATCTTGGGAACACTCCCGAATCGAAGGAATGGATCAGGGTTCTACAGGAGTGGATCTGGCAGGCGTGTGACAGGCTCCTGTTCAGGACTCCGCACCCGCGGTTCGAGTACATCGAAACCTTTATTCCCCAGTTTATGCCCGTTTGCATGATGGCATATGACTTCGACTCTGAACGGGCACAAACATATGTCCCTCGAACGCGGATGTACAGATACGGGAGATGGCCGGCGTGCCTCACTCGGCCGGGACCGCGGATGAAAGGTCACTTCATTGTAAGGGATTTTGTCCAGTTTTTGCAAGGCGGCCTTCGTCATTCGTTGATTCTTGGGACTTTGTATCTGAGGTGCGTGCCGCAGTAGCTCGGGATTCAAAAACCCCCTGTTTACACACATCTAGGCAAATTCTTATGAATCACGTCCCTGTGGAAATTGGCCCTTTCTGCGATGCAATAGAGAGACTATGTTGTTCATTTATCATTGCTCATCGATTCATTGTAGGGCATGGCTCCTTGCACGGCGTCACTTTACCTCGCAGTTGGTTCATCAGCCTCGCTCGCTCGCCTACACTGCTGGACAAGAACACAAGCTACTTGCCAAATTTTGTGAACAGCACCTTCGAGCTTCTCCGGCGCATCGATTTTCAGCGCGAGGTTTATAACCCTCGAGCCACTGATAATCATCAGTTCAAACATTATGGGTCGAGTTTAGGACCTCTGTATGCATCGGTGTGTATCACCCGAATGTAAGTTGATATTTGCCCGCTTCTCGACGCCGAAATTGACCATTCTTTGTAGTTGTTTTTGCCTCTGTCTCCGTGAGTCGTTTGATGTGGGTGTTGCACGTATTATCTGACTCATTCTTCAGTGGGATACAACATTGATGATCAGCAGCTTAAGGGCGTAGTTCTACAGGCGATTCATGGGTTGCGGAGATCAGAGCGAGTGCATGGACTCTATCGACAGTACGGGGCTGTGTTCCTTCTCGTCAAGCGCTCATCAGACCTCGACGCACTTAGGTATACCGAAGCCCCCAATTGGCCGGGGTTGGTAAACGTATTCACGAAGTCGTTGTCCGACTCGACGTTCGACGAAATGATCCTCCTATTGCACCCCAAGGCCCCGAAATACCAGGGATCTATACCATCATGTGTCCGAACTGTTATGTACGAAAAAATCGAAGAGATCCCGGACCGCGTCCGCGCGAAGGCTGCGGGTCACTTAGCCACACGTGGATTGGTCGACCCCCCTCCTGGTTTCTCAGCCCCCGAGAAACACCCGATCGAACCCGAGAACATTGATAGCCAGGAGAAGCACTCTGACTTACCCGAAGTTGCGCTTAACCCGAACGACGGCGAACCCCCTGTTGACGATGGCGGTCAAGAGGAAGAATCCACGTCTCCTGAGGAGAAACGGGCAGCCCTCACGATCGAGGCTGCGTATTACCGCGTCATGACACAGAAGAAAGAGGTACTCAAGGGCATCGATGCCACAAGAGCGCGCCTCTGGTCCCTCCTCCGCAATCGGGCGTCGTCTATGGAATGGCCAAGGCACAAACAATATAAACTGCTGATGCAAGGGCCGCTTGTACATGTCCTCGTGTGTTTGGATGTCGTTAAGATGTTCGCGGACTATATCAATAGGGAGTCGAAGGAGCAACTGCGAGGGGGTGACCACAGGAGGCTGGAAGAACTCATCGAGAGGTCCGATTGGTCAAGGTAAAAATCCGCCTCCTCTCTATCGAAACTTTATCTCAGCAGCTTCGCACCTAGCGATCTTCGAAGAGCCACCATCGAGCTTCAAACGAAGCTAGGACACTCGTCTCCTCTCCACGAGGATCGTAATGTTCTGGCATTGAAAGCTGCGGTATTGGAGGTTGAGAGGCTGGTTGGCCGGCTCTCGGAATTTCCGGGACCCGTAGAGATAAAAGTGAAGGAAAGAATCAAGGACGACTGGAAGTTGGGTTGGGATGGCATCATAAAGGAACCAGTTAAGGACTCGGAAGATGCAGAGGCAGAGGTTGGCCCTAGATGAAGTAGTGTATTCCGTGGGCCAGTGAGCTCGCACGCGCTTCGGTAAACCCCGATACGGCTTACACCTTCATCTACATCCTTCATCCCTGCCTACTCGTCCCTTGTAACCATGAGAACTTTTAACACACCTGTAACTGCCTCGCCACGATAGGGTTTACCAGGTTCACTCCAACAAAGGCGCCACAGCACGTGTACGCGCTTTCCCCTGCTAATGAATTCGCATACAGTCCATTCCTATTCTGCAAAGCGTTAGCGCCTTCGCTGCCAAAACTATCAAGTCAGTAAAGTGTGGCGGCCACTCTTGGTGTCATACCAACACCATGCCACCAGACCGTCATTCGTCTCGAACCGCGTTTGATATCAACATACTCGATTCACAAACACTGGATACTGCAGACGGACTCCACACCGCTCTCCGTACAATCGAAGCAATATGTCATCGGGGCGACCCCGAGATTGTGGAGATGGTTGTGGCACTCAACAGCCGTTCCCATATCCTGGAATATATCATTTCGGGTGCGTTGCGCGTGCCCACAGGCTCTTGTGTGTTACCACCACCGATCATCTTGCTTTCTAGTGCTGGAGGAGGGGGCGTACGAGAAGCTCTCGAAGTGGATAGTTTCGGGGTTCCCCACGCCAACAACTCCTAGCATGATGGATACCATGAGTATGAAGCTCCTTCAGAGACTTTCCTCTTCGTTGTTGTTTGCGGAATACCCGTCCGCTGCCAATGCCCCTTCAGATCTCCGCGTGTTTTGGAGAAAGGTGGAGCGCTCGCTCAATGTTCTAAAGGAGCTGGAGGAGAATGCCAGGAGCGCATTTAATAGTGGGAACATGTCCCCCGTCAGCCGTAAGAAGGGTAAACAGGCCGCTAAGAATCGTCGTATCGATCCACTTCCCTTCGATTCTATGGGGATCTCTGTGCCGACTACGGACGCGGAAGTGGGTGAAGTGTACGCCGGAGTCTTGTCACAGCTTCAGAGCATATTGGAGGTGTGTGGGTGCATAGATGGTGACCCATGCGGGACTAAACAACCACAGTATTATCTCCTTGTTCTCAGGGAACCGCTAGTGTCAGAAACATTCAAGTCTTCGTACACCAAGGCAAACCTATTGTCGGAAAGAGGGCCTTCCCCAACAACAAAAAAAACAGTCATAGGGCCAGATCAATCTCGGACCCTAGCATTCCCTATGATTCAGCCGATGAAGGCCGCGCTCTATTTCGATGATGTCGAAGGATTTGGAGAGTGGTCTGTCTTATTATCAACTCGAGCCCAGAAAGACCTACGGGATTACAAGCGCGCTGACGGTGCAATATTCCGGATTATAATGAAGAAGATCAAGTGGGACTTGACCCTTCATGATTATAACTGTTGCTAATCCGTTCCAGACAACTGTCCCAAGGGCACTTTTCCAATGACAACCAGAAGCCACTCACGGGTCCTAGAACGGAACTCCCCGTGTATGAGGCAAAGATGACGGGGGACACCCGGCTCGTGGTATGCGAAGAATACTCGTAACTCAAAACGTGTCACTTACCGTCTTCCCTAGTATCAGATAGATTGTATGCCCGATCTCAGAAACTCTCATGCAGCGGGTGCCCAATACGAATGCCAAGGTACCCCTCGTTTCTTTCGCTTCAATTAGCGTGACTTATCAATTTGTCAGTAATCCGGATCTTTGGTATTTTCACCCACGCGCAGCTTGGCCACGGGCGGTTTTGGGACAGCCTCAGCCGGCAACTTCAACAAAGGGGTCCGGACTATATCGAGCGGTGCACTTTCCGGAACAAACCTCTCAACACTGGTGACAATGTCATATTACCCGCCGTATTCCCTCCATTGCCAGACTCGGACCAAGATATTCCACAAGCTGCACAACTCATCAAAGTCCGTGAAGAAGATATGAAGAATGTGAGTAAGATGGATGGATGGCACGTTTCAAATATATTGACTACACATGCCAACAGATTCATTCTATGCTGGTGTACGTTCTCTTAACGTCGTGGTTCCTCTCACAACTCATATCGTGTAACCAGCCTGGACAAATTTGTCATGCTATCTCAGGTGACTCGTTTCAGCCTCAGCTTGATCATGTACTAACTTTCCACAGGCGCTCCTAAACAGTACGCCATATCGGAATACCTGATGTGAAAACCACCGCTTATCCATTGCAGGCATCCTTGCAGACAAGGAAGTTGCACATGTTTTCTCTGTTTCGTACGTGTACGAGTTGCAAGATACGACGCTTATTCATTGATCGATAACAAACAGTGCACAAGAGCAGGAAATCATCGAACACCCTTCTTCTTGTTATGTGATCGGCAGAAGTGGTACCGGAAAGACTACGACGATGCTCTTCAAGATGTTAGGCATACAACGCACTTGGCAACAGTATCCTGATATGGGGCCAAAGCCTCGTCAAGTTTTCGTCACACAGTCCCGAGTCCTGGCTACAAAGGTTGAAGAGTATTTCGTAAAGTTGATGTGGGCACTTGAAGCCGCTGCGTACTCCCCTGAGGAGCTACGTATGATGGATAAGGAGATTGAACAGGAGATCGAGTTCGTGGACCAGGATGACAACGAACAATGGAGGTCCGACTTGCCGGAGAGGTTCAGTGAACTGTTGGATGAACACTTCCCATTGTTCATCACCTATGACCGGGTATGGGTGTCTATGTCTTCGAAGTATCCGGTCTCACCATTCTGTCAACAGCTTTGCACGATGCTTCAGAACGACATCAGGCGAGGTAACAATAACGATGGCTTTATTATCCCCAAGACACATTTCCTTGAAGATGAATTGACATCTCCCACAAGTCCAACGTCGCCTTGGAGGTCTAGGTTGCGAGCAGGATCCGGGAGTACATCCGCATCCGATTACATGCAGCAATTCCGTAGGAACTTCGTCTCCTACGGCGAGTTTTTGACATCATACTGGGATCACCTCCCCCAGACCTTCACGCGAGTATTAGGTGAGGGATGATGACTTCCGCGTGACTTGCTATAATGATTCTTGACCTAGATCCTGCATTGGTATTTGGGGAATTCATGGGAGTAATCAAGGGGTCCGAGGATACAATCAGGACGAAGGATAGATGCCTTGATCGGGAATCGTACAAGTTACTCAGTGTTCGAAGCCAAGAAACCTTTTCCCACAAACGGGATGATATTTACGACCTGTTCATGGCATACACAAAACTTAAACGACAGCGACAAGACTACGATGCAGCAGACCGGTAATATCCCTTCCACCCCGTGTGGCATATGCCTTACTGAATCTGCCATCAGAACTCACTACATATTGAAAGAACTTCGTGAAGTCGGCCTGACTGGTAAGAAGGTGGACTTCTTGTGCGTTTCCACGAGTATTCGCCTTTCTTCTACCAAATTAACCACCCTCTAGGTATGTAGATGAAGTCCAGGACAATCTCCTGATCGATACACTTAGTATGGATCAAATTTCTATCTGACCCTTCGCCTGCCTGACGATTTTAGTCCTCCGGACGATCTGTGTTAATCAATATGGGTTATTCTGGGCCGGTGACACTGCACAGGTGAGGGGATCACCCATACGCAGAGATTATCAAGTAACACTTCCCTAGACAATCTCGATTGGCAGCTCGTTTCGGTTTGCTGATCTAAAGGCATATCAGCACCGCATCGAGGTAAAACTTTCGATGACGCTGACCTACAATGAAACTGACAATCTATCTAGAAACAACTTTCCTATGAGACGGGCCTCACCCCCATCGAACCAAGAACCTTTGAGCTTGTCTTGAACTACCGCTCTCACGGTGGTATTGTGAATTGTGCCCGTTCTGTTATCGAGCTCATAATGCACTATTGGCCCTACTCGATCGATATTTTGAAACCTGAACGAGCGCTAGTTGACGGCTTCCGGCCGATCTTCTTCGCCGGCCAGGGAAATGTCTGTTTATTGTCACGGCCATGTTACCAGGGACTAAATTCCCCAAACAGGCTGACTTTGAGAAATCATTCTTTGGAAATGGCCAAGGGGAAGCCGTAGACTTTGGGGCAGACCAATGTGCGGCATTTTGTTTTTAACATTTCGTCCTATCCCAATCCCTCCCGCTTAGGTATACTCGTACGCAACGACACCATAAGGGACAGTTTACAGCAAAAACTCAAAAATAGTATCATCATGTCAGGGCCCTACATTCTTGCATCAGCTATTTACCTGACCCAGCCCACAGGACCCTGTACGAGAGCAAGGGCCTCGAATTCAACGATGTCAGTCTCACTTTCCTTCTGATTTACCTTGTTACCGACAGAACCAAGGTCCTGTTATACAACTTCTTCGGGGACTCCACGGCGACCCTCAACCAGTGGCGCTTGGTGCTTAATGAGGTTTCTAGCGGACACAATCCCTCCGATGCTCCGACCTTCGATGAAACACGACATGCGAGCATCTGTGTAGAGGTGCGTTCCCTATAGTCTAAACTTTCTTTCCATCCCCGCTCATGCTACCCGGGTCGACAGCTGAAATTCTTGTACGTTGCGATCACTCGGGCTCGGAAAAACCTTTGGATCATGGACAGTTCTGAGTCAGCTGGACCAATGAAGGTGCCTGGGAATCCTGATGCCAAAGATTCTTCTCACTCCTTGCGTAGGTGTACTGGAGTAGCAAAAACCAGGTCGAGATCTGGTCATCTACTGCCGAGATACCGCGTTTGGCGGTTTCGTCTACTTCCGAAGAATGGTCAAAGACTGGGAGAACGTCAGTACTGCAATTCTATATTGCCTAATACCTCCGGTGACCCTTCCCAAAGGATGTTCCGCAACAAGCGCTATGCACAAGCTTCAGTTGCGTTTCTTCGGGCTGGGAGGAAGCGGGAAGTCGCAATATGTGATGCATACCTCCTGCGGGAAAAGGCTCGGTCGACATCTATTATCACCAGCGCGGTCAGGGCCCAGGCTTTCATCACTGCGGCTAATGCTTTCATTACCTGTGCGCAGGATTCCCCGTCCAAACAAGTCAGGGAACGACTGGCGTACTACGGGACCGCTGGGGAATGCTATAAAGAAGCTCGCGATCTGAAGAACGCAGGAAATAGCTACCGAATGGCTGAACAATATGCTGCAGCCGCTCGCACCTATCGGGAAGGAGGATACTTTGATGAGCTGGTGGAGGTGATCACTCGACATGGGAATGCCCTCGACAGTGGCCTGCTTGAGCGTCTGACAAAGGTTGCTCAAATGTATTATTTCAAGGTAAATTTCGACGAGTGTCCTGTTCCCAAATATCTCTGATCCCCTTTGGCTCAGCGTCTGGACATCAGGTGAGGATTTAAATTCCATTCACCCAAGAATAAGTTTTTTGAGGCTCGAACAGGGCGGCTAGGAAGTTATTCCCTTCGGAAGAGGACGCACTGGAGTTCTTGGAGGATTATGACCTAGACGAAGCGCGTGCCGAAATGCTGAAAGAATCGGGCAAGGTTCTCGAATCCGCGGGGATTCATGCCAAGGAGGGCGATATGATGAAGGCAGTCGAAACCCTGACCTCTGTCATTCGTAGTGTTGACCACGTGCGACCAACGATCAAATACCTCTTGACTGGACTCTGGCGAGGCTTAACCTTTGGAGTGCCCCCAACATCTACCCCCATCGTTTCAGAACTACTGGGACTCACAGGCAGGTTGGACAGGAACGCAATGACCAAACAAGAACTCAATGAGGCGAGTTACCCCATCCATTCAATTGGTAAGCCTGACCTAGGATCTCCAGCTCGCAATGTTCGAAGCGATCCAAAACGCTGACCCTATGCGCCTCTGCACCCTCGCCAAGACTTTCATTAAGACCGGAAACGACCCTGCTGCCCTATTGTGCCTGGACCACGTCTTTTCGTCTCCTCCCAAGCTACGGCAGCTCTCATACGACGAGATTCATGCTTCACTTTCTCTTTACCTTGACTACATCCGCCTATTGGATAGGCTCCGGCGCGACGATTCATTAGCAGAAGGTTCGAAGCACCAGATATTGTTTGGGTTTCAAGTACTAGGGGAAGATCGCTACCTCGTACCGAAACACACTCTTGTCCACGAAATCCTCACCAGACCAGCGGGCATGAACAAAGAGAGCGCAGATGGGTATACATGTACCTATGGTGAACTCAGTTGGGGTATCGTGGAACTTCTTTCGAGTCGCATCTTCAACCGCACAGAATTTCAGAACAACGCTTGTCGCGATGCCCGCGGGTTCTCGCCCTGCCTGACCTTGATAGTCCGAGGTCAGTGCAAATGGGGGGAATCATGTGATTTCCAACACATTCAACCAAATCATCTTACGGTCGAATGGTATCACACACGCATTCGCCTCATACTCCTCCAACTGCAGATCCTAAATTCGGCTCGTTATTACCCTTGGTCTGTAACAAAGTACGTCCACATGCATAGAGAGATACATATGGATCCTAATCACAAATGAAGCTATTGGCTCGGGATCTTGTACTCAGCCCTACATCCACCGCTGCACAGACTTGGGTCTCATGCAAACCTCGACCCAACCAGAATACCCGAAGCGGCGGATGGTTTCCGGATTGTCCGAGAATGGGTCAGATTCGTTTGTGACGGGCTCAAATACAGTTCGAAGCCCCCGGATTTGGTGTACAACGAACACTTCGGACCCCAGTTCATGGTTGCATGCACGTTAGCATTTGACTTAGACAGGGAAAATGCCAGATACCTCGTTCCTGGTACGCGAATGCACAGATGGAACCTGTGGCCGCACTGCCTGGTTCGAGAGGGGGGGGAATTCATCGTGAGGGATTTGGTTGCGTTTGCTAAGGGTGAAATAGATACCTCATTGGCCTTGGGCCATTTATACCTACGGTGCGTATGATGGAACGTACGGCTCCATCGAGTTTCCCACTGATCCACCTTCAGCCAAGTCCTTCTCAGTCGGCTGTCCATGGACCTGAATCATTTGTGCGACCTCGTGGAGAGACTCTCCGGGCTATTCATCATAGCCTACAGAGTTTATTTTCGGGGTGTGCTGCACAATGTTACCTTGCCTCGCAGTTGGTTCATCAATCTCATTCGCCCGCATCCAAACCTGAGAAAGCACACGTCGGCGATCCTATCCTTCACACGGACAATCGTGGAGCTTACCCAGCGAGTCTTTCAGCAAGTTGAACGATATTCTCCGTTTCCCTCCGACACTGGGGATCAGTTTAGAGCAGATGGCGGCCGAGTGACCAATATCACGGGTCCGCTCTACATTGCCCGAATGTGGGTCGGCTCAAACCCAAGCGTTTGAATTCAGTGCTGACCATTCGAATTTCAGCTGTCTATGTCTATGTCTCAGTAAGTCCGTTCATCCGATTTTTGTAGGACCGGGCATCTAACCTCGCACAGTGGGATACAACACGAACGACGATCGATTCAAAAACGAAATCCTGACCAGTATCCAATCACTGCGCCAAGGAGAGTGGCATTCCACGCCATTGATTTACCGCCGGTGGGCATTATTTAGTACCACACAATCACCACTGTAGCTGAGGCCTCCACAGTTATGTCCACGCGAGGAGCTGGAATGATCTTGAGTTTGCCCTGACCGAGTCGTTAACAAACACATCCCTGGACGAAATGATCCTCTTGCTATGCGAGGGTATTCCCGGGCCGTATGGGCGGCGGATGAATCACGTTCGCCCAGTGGTCTACAGCAGGCTAGATGAGATCCCGGCGCTACTCTTGGCAGACCCTAACGTTTTGAGGCCCCCCGCCTACCAGCAGCGATCGCGGGTCGACGCGGCCATGGGAGTGCAACCTGATGGTGGTTATGACGGACAAGAGCAACGCACTGATCTACCACAGGAGAGGATTGCCGACGAGAATGAAATGGAAGAGGGAGCTGATTCCAGAGGGGACCGCGAACAGGAAACCGATGAGCGGATTATCAACGCTGCAAAAACGATCCAGAACGCGTATCGTCGTCGCATGGAACGTAAGCGGGTTGTTCGGGACAGCGCAGCCAAGAAGATTCAGGCTGCCTATACCCGTTATTTGAAACGGAAGAACGTGGTTCGGAAGGGGACCCAAGCTCGCTATTGGCATCTTCTGCGTAAGAGGTCAACGGAGATGGAATGGACCAAAGATTCACGATACTACCTCCTCTTCCGGGTCCCATTGGCATACATCCTAGTATGCTTGGATGTGATTGGGGAGTTTGTCGAGTCCGAGAAGAAGAAGGCTAAGAAACGGATGAAGACTGAAGATCACAGGGATCTCGAAGACCTGATGGAGACTCTCCAGAAACACAGGTATGACAACATCGGTTGCAGGTTACATCTACAGTCTAACAGACACTCCAGCAAACTACTTAAAACAACGATCGCGCTTCAGAAGAAACTTTCCCCGTCCTCGAAATTCCACGAGGGACGGTCTGTAAGAGACCTGCAACAAGCGGTTCTAGAGACGAAGGCCATCGCGGAGAGCCTGGACGACATCCCCGGATCGATAGGGACGAGGAACCAGATTGAGAAGAGTTGGAATCGAGGATACAAGTGGATCTTTGAGAAACAGGGAAGTAGAGCGAGGGGCAAGAGGGCCGAAAAACCGAAGCTTGTGTTGGACCGCGAAGATCTCCTGTACCTGTAGTCGGTCCCGCGGTGTCCAGAAATGTAAACTAAGTCATTACCTTGCTTGCAAGCTGTTTCCCCACCCATTATCCTGCCTGAAAACCAACGTCGTACTCTGCGTTTGTTTGGCATTGTTTTCTTATGGCGCTTAAGCTCCTTTCGGTCGACTTCGCCCTGTCGTAAGACCGAAAAAAAAAGCAAAGAACTCGTACACCTCGGGCTTGTACTCCGTTATTTCTGCAACTTGAGTGAGCACAAAACGCTCGAGAGGATGAAGGATGAGTTTTTTTCTCGCCTCGTGACATCCGTGATCACGTCTGTCACTTGTGCTTGGTAGGACTATCACGCATCCTCCTAGCCACATTCACCTTTGTGGGTTGGTTTCACAGAGGAAGGGAAGGTAGTGATAATGAGGATATTTCGGGACCATGTTGAGACGTCCACCCTTTGTATAACGAACACGTTCCTCACCACCCAGTTTGCACTCCAAGGCTCCAAAACACCAAGAATCTATACCACCCGTCAAATAAGATCAAATAAGAGTGGTAAGTAAATTAGCAGAGTGCCTCCTTTTCTGATGGCCCATGCGTCCGCACAAAGGGTATAGCTGGCGCAAACACGCGTGCACCGACAGATCCTCCTGGTTTTTCAACCCCCCCCCCCCCCAGTGGCACTCGATTGAACTCGAGAACGACGATGGCCAACAGAAGCAACCTGACTTGCCCGAGGAAGACGTGCTCAACCCTAGCGATGGTGAAACACCTGTGGGTAATGTCGACCGAGAGGAAACCTCCGCGTCTCATGAGGGGATTCGAGCTGCTCTGAAGATCGGGGCTGTGAACTATCGCGTCATCACACGGAAGGAGGACCTCAAGGGTATCGATGCCACAAGAGCACGCCGGTCCCTTCTCCGCGGTTGGGCATTATCCATGAAAGAGTCAAGAGAGACAAACAGGACAGAATGCTGATCCAAGGGTCGCTTGTGCATATGCTCGCGTGCTTACATGGTGTTAAGATGTCTGCGGAAGAGACCAATAGGGATTTAGAGAAGCGGTCGCAAGGGGATGGCCACAGTAGGCTGGAAGAACCCATCAGGAGATCCGATCAACTAAGGTAAAGATACGCCCCACCACAACGGAACCCTATCTGACCGGCTTCGTATTGGTGACCCGCAAAAGCCACCACCGAGCTTCAAACGGAGGTAAAGCCCTCTTCTTCGCTTCACAAGCATCCCAGTGTTCCGACGTTGAAAACAGCGGTGTTGGAGGTGGAGAGATTAAATTGACGCGAGCTCTTGGAATTTCCAGGGATCGCCGCGATAAAACGGAGACACAAATCAAGAACGATTGGAAGCTGGGGTGGGATGGTATCGTGAACGAACCAATTAGGACTCGGAAGGTGCGGGGGCCGGAGTTGACCCTGGATGAGGAAGATCTTCTGTACTCGTCGTGAGATTACATAGTGCGCATGCGATTGTCCGCCGTTGCCCGTCGGAAGGCTTCGGCAAACTCCGATCCAATCTGGACTCCTATCCACACCCTCCCCTTTGATTTCGGTTTACTCACGCCCGGTAACGAAGAAAGGATTTCACGCGTCTGGAAGTGTTTTATCGCTCAAGGGCTCTACCTCGTAGAAGTTGACACAGTTGGGCCGCGTTGTCGGCGCCAACGATCAATATTAATGGTCATCGGTCCTTTCCTCTTTCGCAAGGCGTTAGCGCGGCCGCTGTAGAAGCCAGCAAAGTGTGGCGGCCACTCTTGGTCAGACACCACTATTATGCCGCCAGATCTTGATTCCCCGAAGCAAACATCTGACATCAGTCTACTCGATATGGGGACGTTGGACTCCACAGGCGGGCTCGAAACCGCCCTACGCTCAATTGAAAGCGTGTGCCTCCTGGCCGACCCCGCAATTGCGGGGATGGTTACGGCGCTCACCAGCCGCTCCCACGTCTTGGAATATATCTTCTCGGGTATGTTGCGTGTGGTCGCGGCTGCTTGGGAGCTTCCGACCAACATTTTTGTTTCCTAGTGTTGGACGAAAAGGCATACGAGAAACTGTCTAGTTGGATCATTTCAGGGTTCCCAACATCCACAACCCCAAACATAACGGATGCCCTCAGCATGAAACTCCTCCAGCGGCTTTCCTCCTCGTTGCTATTTGCAGAGTATCCGTCCGCCGCCGATGCTCCTCCGGACCTCCGTGAATTTTGGAGGAAAGTAGACCTTTCATTCAAGTCCCTTCAGTGCCGTGAAGCCAATCCGAAGGGTTCTCGGAAAGGCGAAACCACGTCCCCCATCAAACGCAAAAGAGGAAAGACAGTGAGCGGTAGTCAGGTTGATTCCTTCCACCCCGATCCCTTGGGGATCAACGCGCCCACTACAGATACGGAGGTCAGCGAGGTATGCGCTATCTTGCCGGAACTTCAGAGTATACTGGAGGTGTGCGGGTTTCATGATCGATATCCTACATATGACACTAAGCCAGCCACAGTATTACCTTCTCGTTCTGAGACAGCCATTGGTATCAGAGGTCTTCAAATCTTCATATGCGAAGGTCTATTTAGCCAAGGAAACAATAACCGATGAAGGGACGCTTCCCACCGGAGCGGAAACGGAGATAGTTACACCAGATCGGTCTGTTCTTCCGGCATTCCCTATGATACAACCTATGAAGGCTTCACTATACTTCGAAGATATTGAGGGATTTGGAGAATGGGGTATTCTTTTATCCACCCGCGCTCTGAAGGATCTGCGAAGCGTGAAGCGCTCTGACGGTGCCATGTTTCGGATCGTCATGAAGAAGATCAAGTATGAATAACCTTTTCCCTGTCATAAAGGTCGTTAACTCCACCCCAGACAACTATCACAGGGGCATTTTTCTCCTGACAATCACAAGAGGCTCACTGGCGCGATCACAAAACTGCCTATATACGAAGCAAAGATGACGAATGATACAAGACTTGTGGTATGTTGATCGCATCAGCCACTCAGGGTACCCCGCTCACAAGCCTCAGTACCACATTGATTGTATACCTGACCAAGATGTGTGTCCCACCTGTCAATGTATCGATGTGTGCTCATCCTGTTCGTCAGCGTGAACGCCAGGGTACATTGGTTTTCCATATGGCCTATCATTACTTACCATACCTTCCAAGTTATCCGCATGTTCGGGGTGTTTACTCACGCACAGCTCGACCACGGGGGATTCTGGGATACCCTGAGTCAACAGGTCCAGCATGGGGGGACACAGTATGTTGAAAGATGCAACTTCAGAAATAAACCCCTCAGCCCTGGCGACAATGTCATCTCACCTGCCATGTTTCCTCCATTGCCGATTCAAGACACCCCAGGCATCGAACCCCCTGTCAAAGTTAACGAAGAAGATATCAAGGCAGTGAGTGACGATGACAGAGAGCTCCCCGATGCATCGACTAAGCAGATAACTTTAGATTCACTCCATGCACATGTATGTTCCCTAGATGTCCCATCTTGTCGGGCCGTTCACACATATATCGGCTAGTCTCGAAAAGTTTGTCGCACTTTCGCAGGTACAACTTACAATTCTCAACTCTCACTCAGACTGACTTTTCGAAGGCTCTCTTGAATAGTGGGTATGAAGCGGCCCCTGGTGCAATGACCGCTAATCCTGCTCCTAGGTATCCTCGTTGATAAAGAAGTTTCGCACGTGTTCCGGGTTTC
>Ga0307517_10005149_pt1 | contig 19850 bp, 18 predicted proteins | sample 23_EM_MG_FD_194515 | JGI IMG/M metagenome (GOLD analysis project Ga0307517, IMG submission 194515) | Populus trichocarpa ectomycorrhiza microbial communities from riparian zone in the Pacific Northwest, United States - 23_EM | ecosystem: Host-associated > Plants > Roots > Unclassified | place... | reverse complement strand
TGGGCGTTCTTGGCCGAAGAGCTAACTGTAATTGACGTGTTTTTTTCGCCGAAGACCGTGCGCCGTTCGATCATGGTATACCGCAAGGTTTCACCCATTTTCATGGTATATGAGAGGTTTTCCCGGATTTTTACGGTTTTGCGAAGATTGGTGGTCACGTGTGATGGCGGATAATGCTGGGAAAGTTCCGGGATCAGGAACGGTTCAACTGTGGTCCCCATATGATACAGTAGGTGGTTAGTCTACCGTACGTCATAGCGAGAGCTCCGCAGCCATATAGTCTAGTGCTGGTACTGTAGTAAGCAAGATCGTGGGAGGAGCAAGCAGGCAATCAATATGAATGGAATATAACGAGCTCTACTCACCTCGCCGGAATTAGTCATTGGTCACGTGGACTATAGCCAGAGCAAATGCACGCTAAATAGCCCTTCTTCCAGTTCACGTGACCCATGACTAATTCCGGCGAGGTGAGTAGTACCAGGTCCGGCAAGAAGTTATGGAACAGGTATTCCAAGTTGACCAGGCAAATATATCCCTGTCTGTTGCGGTCAATAGGCCCCCGCTCTTGTAGGTAGACTACATAACTTAACCTGAGTGGATACCGAGCATGTCATCTCACCAACGGTGATATTCTAAGCTAGTAATTGAAAACCAGGCACTGCACAAATTGGCCTTATAGAGATTACCGCAGTTGACACTCCCAGGAGTTCTTCAGAATCTCCAAAATTCATGCCTTAAGGGACATGAACAGACAAACAGGACTTGCTTCGCGGTTGCAACCAAATTCGCCACGCGCGACATTGTCCTGTCGGCGACATTGTCTGCTCGTTCTCCTGGCCGTAGAGAGTGGTATGATACGCGGGTGCAAGCGGTCTGGGTTTCTATCCCCAACAGGCTTGTGTTTCCTTCACAGACTACCGGTACGCTGATCAATAAATTTAGATAGTCTCCCTGTTTTGCCACCGTGGGGGCTTTCCGGGTTTTGCATCCATGCACCCGGACCACTGCGCTAGGGCTAAGAGGATCTTACCTGGGTTGACCTTAGGCCGTTACCCGCCCTGGAAAGCTGCAGAATTTGCAGACAGAAAAGTCCAAGGGGAAAATAGACTATCGATGTTTACCCCCTAAGTTATGGTTCAGATTATAACTGACGGTTAAAAAGTGGTCCGTATGAAGAAGGGAAATGTTAAGGGGCGAAAAAAAAAAAGAGCGGTGGAGATGGTGTGATCCGGTATCCGGATTTATTTGTCGAGCCCTTGGCGCTAAGGCGAACCTGGAAATCTCGGGGTGAGTGATATCATACCAGAATCCCGGGCGAAGAAGCAAGTTTTTGTGCAGTCCGGCCGGCGCGATGCGAGTTCTTGTTCTAGCGCGGGCCGTGAGCGGGAATGATCGGGGGGGGGGCTTAAGAAGGGAGGAAATGGAGGTTCTTGGCAGATCCTTGTTTTTCGATTGGAATTCGAGTTCGAAAAATGATACGCCTAGCGATGTTTCCAAGGTTGCCAAGTACTGCTATTCTATAAATAAATTACCGTAGTTCAATACCGATATGGATGTGATTATCAAGAAATAATAGCTTAGCATACTCGTACACGATCAAGTATTCTACTTCAAGGCTAACTCGATTTACGGGCCACTTGGGCACTTGCCTGCTCGAGTAGGTATCCTCACAGTTGTGCCTATGATTTTTCGGACTCGAATTCGAACTCAAAACAGGGATCTGCTGAAGGTCTTTGATAGGGAGGAAGTCATACTCGAGTGCTCCAGTACTTGTACTGTACTGTACTCGTACAGTGTCTATACTGACTATCTGCTCACTCCCCTCTATGATCTTCCCATCTCTTTTTTCAATTAAATGGAAAATAATAAGAACCAGCATACACAGGGGCCTTGGAGCGGATACTAACTACGTTAACTTTATCTTGCGGATGACAAGATGTCCTGTCCAAGAACTAAAAATCCATCACAGTACCAATTGGGTTGATAGATACTTGGTTAAACCTCCTAGAAGCTTTTTGGAATCTTTAAAGTTCATGTGCTAGAGAAAGATAGGCACCAATGCAGCAGGTCTGGGTTCCCAACTTCACCAATCCTGTGTTTCTTTTCCACAAAGTTTATCTCATGATCAGCACAAACACCTGTTTTGGCACAGCGAGTTTCCCATTATTATTTTTACTAGCATTCCCGGGTAGAATTATCTAGTAGTGTGCGGGCTGTATGCCCCCTTTTTGCTTTAGTGGTGACGCTATGAATTGAAAATCTATCCAAATGTGCTCGGGTATGGTCATAAAGGCCGGAAAGCTTTCGGTGGCGAAAACAAGAATAGAGGCGCTGATCGATCAGGGGGAAGTGGAAAAAAAGGGGGTGTTATGGGGATGCCATTAACTTGGAGCGATTGCATTGTAATTACTGCTGTATTTTATCGATGGGTTTTATTAAAAATCTGATGGTATGATACGTACAAGGCCAAATTGAGACTGAAGGAGAAGGAATCAGGGGCTTTTGGAATAGTTCTTTTAAGAGACTCACATAAATGCACAGGTACAAACTGCATACTGGCAATTTCGTCATCATCTAAATGTTGTCCAAATGGTCAAGTATCATACTAAGGTACTTATTCCTTCAGCCTGGACTTCTGGTGTGTCCTCCAGGGCAAAGGTTTTTCCACTGCTGCAACTTGTTTTCTAACCACCCCACCTGATCTTGCTGATCTTTTTCCCCGCCCTTTTTGGCTATGTTCGAGTAAAACAGCCTTTAAACAGGTGCGCAGCATACGGGGGGGGTCTTTATATCTAATTGCCCCTGTTCCGGGAACGCTGCATCGCGAGATACATTGTCTCGGGTCCTGCCTGGCAGGTGAAACTATTAATAGCGCTAGCGAAGCTGCGCACAATAAATGTAAGATTAAGAAATCGTCCACAAAGCCTGAAAACAAAAAGCTAGGCTAATAGACTACTGAGAATTACCGGAGATGACACTTGACGCTGTAGCTAGTGGCTCATGCTGCTACAATATTCTAGAATAGAATTTGGCTGACTACTCTACTTAGGCGCTCGCTGTCAATGGTTCGTGCCTCAGGATAACGTGGCTGACTGTCCCGGTGGGGTGTTGAGGAGTCAATAGATGCACGACCGGGGCCTAACTGGCCGTCTCACGAAGGTTGTTAAATGAAGTTGGTAGTTATGTACGATGCCAGTAGGCTATCTACCCGCCCCGCAATACGTTACCGTATCTGGGGTTCATAAATTATACCATGGTGATGAGGGGGGTCATAGTATCTCACTCGACAAGGTTACGTTGGGGCAGCAGCTAGAAAGTTTGATAGTTCATGCTAGAATTGTCTTATGCGGAGTGAGCGAGATCAGCGGAGTTTCAGAGGATGACCCTCATAGATTCCCAAGTGGAAGAGGAAGTTTATGGAGTAAGAACAAAAGGGGAGAAAGAAAGGGAAGTGGGGCACTATATAGGGAAGCAAACATAAGGAAATCGTTGGGGTGTAGGAGTGCATAAGCGGCATACACGTAGGCATTCCTACACTAAGAGCAGTGTAATAACAAGAAAGTACAAGGGTCAACGGAATGATCGATAAGGCCAACTCTCGATCTGCATCATAGCTGTTCCAGTAAGAAAAAAAGAGTGCAACCCAGATTAATGCCGCTAGCCCCCTCAATGGATTCCCGGTGTATAGCATTTAGCATAGAGGTGGACAAAACAAGACAGGTTAGGATTTAAAGGGGGGGTATGAGGAGGGTAGTTATAAAATTTGTCCCCTTACGTGATACTATGATATCGGATCCAAATAGTGAGGAGGGAGAGAGAAAAAAACAGGATAATGTGCGGAAAGTGATAGAGGCATCTATATCCTTCAACAGATTACCGCACTTATATGTGTCCCTCTATGCATGTCTCCATTCCCTACTCGCAAGGTGGGGGTCACTGGGGGAGAGGTATCAAGGGGGCCTCTTCTATAAGTGTATGAGAGGAGCTATAGAAAAAAAAGGAATTATATCCGTGTTCCTAAAAGATGAGAGGATCTACAAAATCAAAATCGGTCAGTGGGGTGCCTCCAGCAACTCTGATGGGTCCGGTACGGATTAACTGGGGAGAGGAGGAGTCGCGGGGGAACGTTGAGGAGGGACTATTTGGGATAAATGGAAGTGAGAAAAAGGATGAGAAAAAGGAATACCATATATCTTAGGTTTTAGTAGGATGTGCAGCTCTGGTCTCCTGGAGGGGGGAAGAGAGAGGCCTGAATATTGCGACTTCTACTGTATGGTGTGATGGGAGGTGACTCCTTTTATCGAGTCGCAGCTGCTGGATTATCTATTCAGCTACTCCCCCATAATTATTAGTCTGGAGGGGGGGGATGTGAGTAATTCACCACCACCCCAAGGGCATCTCCCGGAGCGATAACACCTACCAGTTCTCTATTATTCTTCCTTTGCTTATCATACCTCCTTTCTCACGAGAGTACAAGCTCTGGGTTGTCGATTTCCCTGCCGTCTCCCAACTGCATATGAAGTGGGATTACAGATTGTTTGGCTGTCCAGAAACTTTCGGTGAGGCTGCTTGGGCTTGTAGCAATACTATCGCATTATGATGCATTATTAGACATACCGGTATGCCGTGAGGGTAGGAGCAGCGCTTGCTGGCAGCTTTGTCCTAAAGCGAGAAGATACTAGATAACGAGAAACTTGAAATAAACAGAGTTGGGTCAGGCACGAACACGAAGACAAAGAGCGATAGAAAAGGGGAGAATGTCAGGAAATATGGGCAAAACTAGTGAGAGGTTAAATAGAAAATCTAGTTCCAGAGAAGTACGGACAAATGGGGAGGTGCTTATTCGAGAGTTTCTTTACGCTACCGAATCTCCTATCTTTCCTTTGTTTGTTTCCTCTTGGAGTCCAAATTAGTGCTTGCGGTGGCTCTCATCTCCCTCCCTTCCTTGACCATCGAGGTCGCTCTTCCCACTTCTGCGGGTTGCTCCCCGTGAATCCCCTCCAGTGTTTCGTTGAGCATGGCATAGGGAATGGTGGATGGGAGGGCTACTCACTGAAACTTTTAGGTGTGGCCGATCTCATTCCTTACCGTCAGTTCCTGCATCTTACTTTCGAACAGAGTTTGCCCTGGCAGGCGCTACCCAGCTCTGCTGCGACTTTTCTGACGGCAGTTACAGCCTATTGCTGTATAAAATTCTATCTGGGAGCGGTTTCATCCAAGCAAATGACACTTGAAAAAATTGGGCCGGATCGGGCAGCTCTCGCAGCCTTGAGAGCTATGGGCTATCGCGGCTCATCAATCATGCAAGCTGAACCACCTCGAGCCCGATGCCTAGCTTTTCGACAGGCGAACATCCTTAATTCCCAAGGTAAATGGCGCTGCAATGTAATTACCTCGGGATCATAGTTATTGCAAACAAGCTAGAGCGAGGAAATGCATGTTTTCAGAAAGCTTAGAGGAGGCTTTCTTATCACTCCCGTTGTGACCGAGATTCGTACCGCACGGCGGACAGGCTCTCAGCACACCCCCAGAGAGAGAGAGGCGCTTGGTACTATACGCGATCTCGCAGGCATCAATAGGAAAGATCCAACCTTCATTTCGAAGGAATATCGAGTCTCAAAAACCTCTCCCTTGTTGTGTTTCTGAAGATGATTGAGCTTAGGGATTTATTGGGTTTGTCTAAGCTGACGCCAATGCCCAAGGTCCAAAAGGCGTCCCATGCGGCTAAACATACTTACGGCCGACAACCAAACGCTGATAGATTTCCCCATCCCGGATGCCCAAAAGAATAAAACAGCAGGAATAATCCCTACCCCTCATCGGAAGAGACTCCTAACTAGAGCCCAGACCTTGGATTCTCGACAAACAAAAACTCTCTAAGTCGCCCATACTCGCTAAAACGCTGAGCACTTGGAGGGAGGGCTTCAACTGTCTTGATGATTGCCGATAACCTTGTTTGCACCCTGGCGGAAACTTCAAACTCTCCGAAGGCAGCGCCACCCACAGATTTTTAAGATACGTCGCTCAGTGTCGCTCTCGGGATAATGCTCCCAGAACATTGGGGATTGCATGCTGCCGGAGAACGCACGTTCCAAATAGTTGCGCGGGAGACTCAAGCTGTATGCAGGTAGGCTAGAAGGCTTAGAGAACCACAATTCGTCCCCCCGATCGCCAATCAAGAATTCTCATTCGTGCTCGGTCTTGTCCGCCTCTCTTCGTTTCCGGGCTTCCCATTCCACCTTTTCATTGACCTTCCTTCCCCATTATGACACCCACCTCCGATACATCATCTCCGAATGCCTGCCTTCCTAACGCCCATACCTACTAATGCTGTTGCTTATAAATAAACTTGATTAAAGTTACCTATATAATGACCTGGGACCGAGTTATCGCTGCCTACTTCCCACATTATCAAGTTGTCTTATTGGTGGCAGTATCCTACCAATTTCTATGTCTTAGCGGGTTACACTGCGTGCAACCACCCCGTCTCGTACCCGTCTCGTATAGTTATGATGTCCCATCTCTTGGCTACCGGCATTCCCCCCTTTCCTCCTTTCCGGCAGCACAAGAAATCACCGGCTGTGGCATCAACACGATTCGGCTCCATAGTATCGGAGATCGCGCCACACCTCTCCGCCGGCGACCCGCGCAGTAACGTTTTCCGAAAAAGGAAAGGAAAGAGTAAGGAGAAAAGGTGGGGATTGGATAGCGGGGCACCTTTAGATATGAATGCATTGTGGTAATCTCGTCATGCGGGGCTGGGAGAGGATATGAAGGCATAGGAGATCTGTTGTGTAGAGTGGTTTATACGTCAAGACTAGCTAATGTACCTATCAATGAATCGCTATTTACTTTCGCATTGTGATGGAGAAATCGGTTCAAAAGAAGTAAGAGACCACCAAAATCAGGAACCCGAACCGCCCAAACAAAGGAAATGGAACTCCGGCCATGCTAAAGATCAGAGAAAAGCAATAATAGTAGGCGCAGAAGAAAACAAACCAAAAGAGTGAGGGCAGAAACAAAGGACACCCCAAGCACGAACACTCTCAAACAGAGAAGGCAGAAAGAACTTCAGACAGCCATCCACCTCCGACTCCCCACTGACCCCGAACTCCCACTCGCCATAGTCACCGCAGTGCTTCTCTTAGACCATTGCCCATCACTCCCAGCACTGCTCCTCGAAGTCTGCGTTTTGAGCACCAAACTCTCAATCCCCCATCCACCAAACACCTCCCCTTCAGCACTAGCCTTGATAATATTATGCACTCCACAACAAGGCATTTCAACGCCTTCGCATACACCTCCGACAACAGTATAGCACTCGTCCGCAACCCTTCGCGCTCCCGGACGGGCTGCGGGATCTCGCGATAGCATCCTTCGGGTAATGCTCAGCGCTTCGACAAGTGCTTCGTCAGGCTTCTTCTTCGTCTCTTTGAGAAGCCCGCCAATCCAGCTATTCACCTGTCCAAGGTTAGCATGGAACGAAGCGTCCGGCGGACCAGACTCTCGAGGTCGTCGATTCTTGACAGACCGGTGGGAGATGAAAGCCGTCGTTTTGCGTTTTTGTTTGAATGACAAGATATCTAGGTATATGCACCCCAAAGAGAACATATCAGATGTGGTAGGGTGGGCAGGGGTAGCTGATGACCAGTGACCGACAGAGATGTTTGTTGACGATGGAGAGGGTGTCTCTTCGGAAGAGTTAGAATTGGTGCTCTGTGTTGATGCTTTTCTATAAGATCGGCCGGAAAACACGGTGTTTGTTGAGGGAGATGAGGACCCATGGACTGTCAACACCCGCTGCCAATGCTCTGGTGCGCCATATTCATAACCTTCTACGTCTGCTGATGCGTTGAATTGTCGAGATGCAAAGGGTGACAGACTTGTGGTGTTTACAGGTGGGGAGTCGAGGCGTTTCGAATCTCCGGTGTCCGCGAAGAAGATTTTGTAGGTGGTTGCATCGATTATGAGCGACGAAGGCTTGATGCCACCATGGTAAATGCCTTTCTCATGCAAGTATGCGAGCGCGTCCGCCAGGCAGTGTAGCCAATTGAAGATTATCCGCCGGCGCTTGTCTTTTGGTTGAGATTTCCAAGCCGGAGGCGCGGAATGCAGGAATGACTTCAATGTTAAGTCGATGCATGGTGAAAGGATCAAATAACCATAGCCATCGTGCATGTAAGAAGCGTATATAGAAACTATGTGAGCATGATCGATTAATCCGAGGCGGGAGATTTCCGCCAGGAATGTAGCTGGCGACATTGTATTCCCTCCTACTCCGCTGTCCTCATCCCCCTCCGGGCTTAGAAGAACCCGCCGCCGAGAGTAGCACACCTCTCTCTGCCTCGGAAAGTAGACCTTCTCAACTAGTCCGCTCTTTGTAGTCCCACCAGCTGTGGTGGGTATTTTCCGGGAAATAACCTCCACAGGAACCACCTCTTCCTCCGAATACTCCATCGTTTCACCGGGCACCAACTCCCTAACCAAATACGCATATTGTTTCTTAGCAAATTTCTTTTCCACTCCTGCGCTACCTAGCCCCAACCTCTCCACCGTTTGTAAGCTAAGTGGCAAGTCCTCATCATCCCACGACCCATCTATGATCTCGAAAATCATCTCGGCACAATTCAGCTCCGCCAAAATCAAGAAGAATTTTCTCGTATGCTCAAGGATCCAATCTAGGTACGTACTCTCTGTCAATCCCTCGCCGAATTGTAATTGCTCGTCCAGGCGCTTTTTCGAAGAGCGGGAGTGTAGTGCTTGGCGGATGAACCGTGGGGTTGCGATTTCTTGGATTTTTTGCTCATCCCACCAAGTACTCGTCAGCAGCACGGGTGGTGGAAGTGTACCGCTAGGGCTACTATAACCGTACATGCTGTGGAAAATGTCGGCGCGATGAGGGTCGGCCATTGCCAGTGCCGCCATGGCGAGTTCGTGTGTATGGTGATATTGGAATTTCTGTATAATGGTGCTGACGATTGAGGAATCTAAGTCGTTGTGGGGAAGAGACAGTCGAACTAATGACTTAACCAGAAACCCCCGAATAAAGCTGTCGCATCGTACACTGCTCCCAGGCCAAGTATTATTTTTTTCACCCAAAAAGAGGGAAACAGGGAGTACGGGTTCGTTATGTATGATACGGTAGAGAGCCCAGCAAGCGTAATAGAAAAAGGAATGATGGATGCGTAGCACGACGAGGCGGCGGGATCCGGGGATAACTTTGTCTTGTGTGGCGACATAGAAGAGCCCATAAGTACTGTCAGCAAATCAATAGTAACCGAGACACTTTTGACTTATAAGTTAGTCTTGTGTTTGGAAGATAATATGATATAGCAGCATATGATAGCTCTTGCTGCGGTAAACTCCCGGCTCTACTCGAGCACTGCTGAAGCGATATGCCACGCGAGCGAGTAAAAATTAAGCAATCTGCAGTGCAGGCCAGTTCAACCAGGGAGGGCGTTTCCCTTCGCCCTCTACCGTTTTGAAAATGGTGGCAGATGAGGGAGATGGCGAACTTGCTCGCTCTCGGAAAAAGAACGATAAGCCATGCACGGTGTCTTGCTAATCCAAGTAGGGCACAACTGTAGCTTTTACCAATGGATTAGCTACTGGAGCTAGGCATGTTTGAAGAGGATTTGATTTGATATGCGGTGTTCTCATTGGACATTCTGGAGAGGGAGGGATGGCGGGTCGGGCGGGGGGCAGAACGATGCCCCCCACAATGGGATAAGGATGAAAAAGGGTTGGTTCTGCTTCCCCTTCGATAGGTAACAGATAATACCGGGTATCAAGAGGGGGGGTTTTTACGGCGCTCATGAAGCAGACAGTGCCATCTCCTCGCTGCTGTGGTTGTTGTCACTGTCGTTGTCGTTGTCATTGTCATTGTCCTCCCCGCTGTGGTTGTTGTCGCCGCGCGACAGTCGCGGTCTGGGGGCATAGTGGAGCATCACGGTTTTTTTGTCACGCCTGATCACCCTCTCCGGTACAGTTACTCCTATGATACATTATCATATCCGCTGGGAAACGCTACAGTCGTGGGAACGAAACTACCCTGGACTTTCTAGTGATAGCGACTGAGTTATTCTTTAGATCAGTTTTACCGGAGGCTGGCCTTCTCTGCATGTCAAGAATGCTAGCTCAATATCAGCCTTCTGAGGCGGGGCCATTTCGTTTAATCAGACCACCGCACTAGTAAACATCCCTATCTCTGCTCCCGTTATTCTTACTGGACAATTCACAGAACAGCTGCTCAAGTGCTGCGTCCTTCGGGCATCGGCGATGTTACAGGAAACTAACCAGTATCTAGTACCGTACCAAACTCCCTTCCATTGTGCTAACAGACTTTATAAGAAAAGTTGAGCAGTAGATTTGTTCTTCTCTACCATACTCGAGAATATTTTTCTCCTTTAGGGAATGGTTGAACAAATGCACCCCCCACCCCCTTTCCAAACCCCATAACCTACCCAGTGCATTCCGCAGTGGTACGGTAGTTAAGTGCGCCATTCGCTGAACCTACTGGAACATTGGTGCCATAACTTACATCTACACAATCAACCAAAATCGATCAATCAATGACACCAAAACCTGACATCATGAAACCCAATCTCGCCAACCTCCACACGTCTTCTCTTTTCTAAAGAGAAGACGGGCAAAAAAACAACCGTGCATTGTCCCGGCATGCACCAGTACATTACAGTATGATGCATAGAAACCCCAGAGTTGAAAAACATGGCAGCTGTTTAAAAGCCTGAGTCCCTAGCAAGGCACGAGACATTGTTATAGACCATAACAGTTCACCATCCCCCCGATAACTGCGCCGGTCCCGGATCTAGCTAGGGCTTAGCGTCCTTTCTGGAAGGGGGGTGTTCGGGGGTCTGGGATCAATCTGAAGCTAGCGGGTCCGGCCACCCACCGTGGAGGGATTTTGGAAGAAGTTGTACTGTAAAAGGAACTCCCTCTTTAATAGCGAGTTGAAATTACGGTAGTTTGGAACACTTGGGGAGAGATGTTGTAAGGTTGCATGCGATGAGATTGGAATTCGGCACGAGAACAACCATATTTCGCATCCTCTTTAACATAACGAGAGTTGAAAACACTTTTATGGGGCAGCAGTATCATACCCGCAGATGATATCTATAGTGCACCGCACCGTAGAATGGCCCAGTTGAGTTGATTTGGACAGTGCGGAGAAGCAATCAAAAGTCCACGATCCGGTAAAAATTCTCAGGGTCGGGCCTTCCCGAAATTTCAGACCCTCGTATGATACTCAACACTATCCCCGACCTGCTGTAATAAAATATGTTCGATTCAAGCACCGAATCCACCCAGTCATTATCCTTATCCTCTCATCTTCAAAAAAAACCACCCCACACAAGCCCAGCAACCAGGTTCACCCACCACTTTCTCGTCGCCCGAATCACATGTTACATACCCTTAGCACTTCTCCGACCCGACAGCCACAAACAGCCACATCCACGGGAAATACAGGAAAACGGAGAAAAAAGAAAATATCGTGGCCAAGGTGCAAAATCGCGCAATGCGAAATTTTATACTAGATGGGCTAAGCTTCACTGGGGCGGATTAGAAGAAAGTAATTGTGGATCCTCATATCATACCGATGCTTACCTCACCAGATACCGACAACCGGTAGAATAGTCTACCGGTGGAGGAGAATTGCCGGTATGATATGGAAGGAGAGGAAGAGGGAATTGAGCTTTGCTCGCAAATAGGTTTTCCTCTCCTTCGCACGAACGGGGCCGTCAAGCTGAGATTGAGTTCGTGACGGTATAATTCCGGTACCGTAGTCTTGTATCACAATACAGCGATACTGTAGGTGTACGAGTACGAGTACAATTCCTCGCTGTTGACTTCTTCGGAGTTTATTGTGGAGCCTTCAGGGAATACCATAGACTAAGCCTCATCCAGTCTCTCGCCCTACAACCACAAAACTACCGCAGAGGACGGGGTAGGAAGGAAGGAAGGAAAGAAGGGGAGAAGCGGAAAGGAACTCGCCACCCAACGATTCTCTGCTAAAGAACGAAGTCCATATCCTTACCAGCCCCGCCACAAGACGATCCAAATCACGCCAGGAACCTGAGCACCGTATGACACGCCCCCACGAGCAGGAATAGACCTACCCGGAATGAGTGGCTTTTATGTACACGTACACAGCTACTACTGTATTGCATAGACTCCTTATCCTAGGTAAGTAATATCCGAAAATGGGTATTCACAAGTACTCTACTCCCTCGTCTTTGCCAAGAATACCTCCGTGAGCCGAAAATTTGGTGAGAACTCCAGCAAAATATCGGCTAGCGGAGGTATTCTTGGCAAAGACGAGCGAGTACAGTATGTTGCAAAAGATCAGTAAGAGCGGATACGAGTCCTCCCCCTTTTTCGGATGCCCCCTGCCTGGAACAGATACACTTGTAATACCGGTATTCCTTGGATTTAAAAACAAAGACACTAATTAGACATATTTGCAGCTAGTTGGAAGAAGCTATCCATCTAACCCGGGGCCTGAAATTTGGCGGTGCGCCAGCTGTGTTCACTATTGTCAACCCACCACTTGGCCATTTAAAAAGTCTCTGGACGATTTGCGTTCATTAGCACCTATACTGGCACAAAACGTCCGGAGACTTTATAAACGGCCAAGTACAAGCACCAGTCATAAGTCAGTAGCTTCTCGCGCGTGGGATGGGATTCGGATACGTTCTAGAACATATTTATTTACGGCACCGTGTTTGCAGAGTATTTGGATAATGACTGACTGGCTGGCGGCCCACTGCCCGCCACGGGTTGGCAGAAGGAGAGGCGGTTCAGCGCGATGTGTGGGTTACATAATTTATGGGGGTAACCGTACTCGGGCGCAAATTAAAGATCCGGAAAAAGTGACTTGAAATATCTGTGTTGCAACCATACATTTTGTTTGTCACTTTTTCCGGATCTTTAATTTGCGCCCAAGTATGGGTGGGTGTATGGGCGTGAGCTTTGGAAGTCGAGACCTTGGTTGGTAGCTGGTAGGTGTGGGGGTTGGGAGCTGGAACATTGGGTTGATGGATTGGTTGAAGTGGAGTTTCTGAATTGCGAACTGGAAGCGATAGTCCGTTTTTATGAGTAGAGCTTCCTTGTGCTCGAGTAGTTGCTGAGAATTACCTTATGCCACGCTTTATTATTCATGCTAGAGTGGTCGAAGGAGGAAGAGTCTTTGGTTATTAGGGGGGGGGGGGGTCTTAGCGATTTTGAGGGGTTCATCCTGACATTCCAGTATTAGAGATCACCCAGAATTTCGGTTAAGTATTTGAGGATTGTGCAGTTTTAATTCAGGGAACAGGGGAGAAGATCCCTGGGTATATCCTCGGGCGTCCCGAATCACGGCTTGAATAGCATACCTGTCATCGACGTATTGACTACTTGTTGCTCATATACCCATGCCTCGACTCTTTCGAGGCTTTCGTGTAATGTTAATTAATGTAGTTGCTTAGTACACCAGTCTAGCACCCTGGTGGTCCCCGGTTCGAGCCCGGCCGAAATATTTTTCTTTCTCACTTATCAGAATTCTTTTTGTCCTTCACTCACAACCCAATCTATTTCATTGACTCTAATCGACTGCTCGTCGATTTTTCTAGCTTGGGACCTTTTTAACTAGAAGAAGGAACAAAGAGAATGAGAGTGGTCATTAATACAGTTAATAGCATAATTTATTTCCACGAGCGAGAGCCTGTGAGTAGTTATCCTCTATTATGATGACGGTAATAGTTGATGTGGAGAAAAGGGGAAGAAAGTGAAAAAAATGAAATCAATTGAGACCGCTCCATTTTCCCAAGCTCGGACCTCCCACCACTAACCCTCCAATGAGTTGGCATAGTAGTTAGTCTACCTTTGCACTAGCGGAACGGACGGTCTGCCTGAGCGCTTATCGTGGGGTTATTGGGCCGCTGGGCGTTGGTTTTATTTAGTAAACTTGTTAGTGTGTTCGAGTTTTTTCGGGGCAACCAGAGGATTTAGTAACCAAGTAATTTGTAAAGGATCACAGAAGGCCGCTAGGTGATGAGTTAGTTTATAATGTAATACTAACAGAGTGTAATTCAGGACACCCATCCCTCTAGTACACTTCTACCACGGGAACCTAGGACTGCGGGTGTATGAGGCATGTTCATAGACGCAAAGCTAGTCCCCATGGCGGCAGCCTAGCTGTTCGATTCTCCCGCTATCCTGTCATCCGGAACAATCTTGTCGCCATCTCCCACCGTATCCTGATCGATGGCATATATGGCCATCAGAGTATCGCCTTCTCAGAGAACCATCCCGAATGTGCACTCCAGGGCATGCTGGACGTCCCCACTCAAATCCGTAGCAACAAGATACTTTCGCACCCGGTTATTACTTTCCTCTGCCTCCTTGACTATCGACTCATATTCCCCACACCGAATTGCCCTAACGACACTTTGAGCCTCCGGTGTGGAAGTGATAGGAGAGAATATTATCTCCATTTGTTGGGCACGATGCAGATCGCGGGCGTCCGCTTCTGTCTATCTCAAGGATTCGATTCTCCGTTTGGGCGGAATGAACCGTCTCGCGTTTTTCGTAACGGCGCACCGCTCCTGCGAGCCCGAATTAGCAATATGTTTCCCAGGGCAGACATCTGCTATCAGCAGGAAACCCAACTCGTCAAAGCGTCTAAATGAGAATCTCTATCCACAGCCTTGGTTGTCATCAATGTGAGATCTCGAACCTCAGCATTCAATTCCTCCAACCTCGTCGCCAACGCATCCACCCTAGTCATTGGCGGGTGGTGCACAACCGAATGAAGATATAAACTCCTGTTCCGAATCAACTTGACCACTTGGGCCGCGGGCCTGAGCTCCGCCGCAAGAACAAATATCGTGAGGTTGAAATTTGACACAAGCCCCTCGCTCGGTCTAGACAACTGCGACCTGATAGCATGCAGCAACCAGCCTCCAATGCATGGACCAACGAAGCAGGCCAGAAGAGCTAGCATCTCGTTCATCCGCAATTCCCAAGCAGCAGCAGCCCTCGACTCCTCTTCATGCGCGGATCGCGTCGCATCCGGTGCACCGCCATCCTTCATGAGCCCCTCTGGTGTCGCCAGGGCGTCAAACGCATCTCGCTCGTACCGCAGCGCATGAGAGCTGTTGTGCCACTCCCTATCATCACCATTTTTGTTAGCAACCTCTCTCCCCATCCCGGGATGGGCTCAAGTAGAACAAACCACGGAAATTTAACCAGCCAATGCAAAAACACCGCCACCAGGAAGATAAGGATAACATCCGTAATAAAATAACTCCCATCAGTAAAGAGTATACCCCCAAGGGCAGGTAAGAGCGCAAACGCGAGCGGGACGTTATGCCAGGATGATGAGTCCGCATCCGTCGGTAATGGAACGAGCACTTTTGTAGCGTCCTGAAGATTATCTGGCAGTAACGAATTCCTCCGACTTATATTCTGCAACGGTGACTCTGGCGGCACATTCGTTGATGAAGACCTTGCAGGCCGCTTTCGCGGGGTACCGGCACTCGAGGCTCCACCGCTCATGTTGTTTCGTGGAGAGCGCAAACCATCCCCACCTCCTGGCACTCCTCTGGCTCCAGCCGCAGATCGATAAACAAGCGGACTCTGCGCTGCTGCTGCTGCCGTAGTAGTAGTACTCGAAGTTGAGAATCTAGATGTCATTTTTGGAGGTGAGGATGAGAGGAGATTAACAGAATGTTCATCGTCATTCTTTTTTTTCCCTCCTTCCCCCTTCCTTCTCCCCCTCACCCCCCTTGGTTCGGCTGCGTGCGTGTGGCAGCCGAAGGCAGAAAGGGAGGACAGAGGCTGAATGGTTGCACGTCACGCTTTTGGCAGCGGAGAATGTGTCTTTTTTCGTTCCTGGTGTGTGTGCTGCGTGCGTTTTGACTGGGTAGGTGTAGTGGATAGAGAGATAACATCCGGATTGAATCGTATGGATCGTGGCGACAGCTCCTCCCACCCCCCCCCTTCCCCCTTCTTTCAACTGCCGCCGTGCTGTGTTGATGTGCCATTTCATTCCTTTTTTCTCCCATTCCCAACGTCGCACCGATCTCCATCTATGATACCCGTCCAATCCGCCGCACTGGAAAGGCATAATATCTAAACTCGGAGTATTATCATGAAATCCTAGCTAAAACTTCACAAGTCCCTCTGTGAACACTATCGGGCACCTAAATTTCCGGCCCCCCCCTCTCGAATTCGTACTCGTGCTCGTGACCACAAATTGTTTAAAATGCGGAGAATCCTTGCTAAACGGCTGGTTATGGCATTTAACACTGTTGGATAGAGACAGATCCGGGGGAAAGCGGCAGGGAAGAGTCGTCATTTTGGCGTATGGTATGCTACTGTAGTCGGTCATGTGGAGTTTACCGGGGGGGGGGGGGTGAATTTCCCGGGGGGAGGCGGGGTTGGCGGGGGGCTGGCGCTCGGGGGTGAGGAAGGTAGCGTGGTATTATGGCATGCTAGAGAGTGAGGGGAGGAATTTGAGGTTCGGAATAGGAATAAAGTATCCTGCCGGGATTCGAGTTGCGGTTTTGGAGGGGTCTTTGGTAGAAGATCGGGACACTAATCGGTAGGCTGCGCTAAGCGAAATCATAATGTAAATCACAATTCGTCACTCGAGAACCTGCAGCTTTCCCTGTTCCGACTTCATCTTTACAGCTCCGCATTGTAGGTATCATGCACCAAGAGTAGGTTTAGATAATAGGGCCATAATATGGGCCGGCTACCATGAAACCCAGTGTCCACATTACCAATTCACGAGCTGGTGGTAATGTCTTTCGGTCAAGATCACGATATTAAGAGCCTGTGCACGACTTCCGGATTAGAGTCCCTCATTACTCGAAGACCTGCCTCAGATAGACATCCCAATCGCAGGGCTTATGTATGAAGGCCCCTTGGATAACCTCTATATTGACACTTTTTCCGCCACGGATGTTCAACCGGAGTCGAATCCCTTCGTACCCCATAGAGCCACCATTCAAGAATGCATCATCTCCTGTCAGACATTCGAAGAATCATGGAATTATCGCCCAGCCCTGACAACCCAATGGCTAAAGGGAAGAGGTCGCTACTATCGTTAATAGGAAGATTGAGAAATCGATCCCCAGTCAGAGGGGGGATATGGCAGACATCCAAAAGAAAAGCAAAGCGAGTCCTAGCAAACCACCCTTCTAAAATCTTAGCTTGCAGATGCTCTTTTCCTAAGCCCTCCTTTCAAGCCCACTGAAAGCCGCTTAATAGGCAGGGTGCAGGTGAGTCCGGAAAGGAAGCTTGGGTCTATCCGGAGAGTTTCACAGCACAGTTGGAAGTATGACGGAAAGCTCGGGGGATCACTACCTAAGACCGGAAGTCATCTGCTAACCCAAACCAAACCAGCTGTCCTCTCATTAAGTGTTGTCTTCGTGAAGGAGGGGAACATGGAGTGCGATATGCCATTAGTACCATAAGATCAATCTCAATCACAAAGAACTACTTCATCCATGTAGAGCACCCGCATTAGCAGTGCGAAATGACACCCACGAATATGATAGCTCAGTATTAAAAGTTCCGTAAGGGTTGATAAGTTGGGCGACCGCTACGCCCTAGGTTATACAGGCTCAGATCACTTAACACACCTCGCCCAGGAACCCGCAATCCATCTAAATCCGAGTGAGAATCCGGTGTTGGTTCTGTGAGGATAGTATCTTCTACTCAGAAAGAACGTGCGAGAGCATCTTTGGAAATCAAGGCAATGGGGCTCACTCGGGGCAGAACTTGGGGAAATCATTCTATAGGATAACGTTTCCCACGGCTTCCTTGGCCACCCCGTAGAGATTGGCCACCCTGGAGCCACAACCTTGGGCGCTCTCAACAGAGTGCCTAACAGTTAAACGTCACTTGCAGCTCGAAGTCACCCTCAAGCAAAAAGCCCACCACATGAAAACGGAACCTGTAAAGGAGTGTGAAAAAAGAAAAAGGTAGACAATTCTTAAAGACTTAAAACAATGTGTGAGGAAGCGGGAAGGACATTTAAAGCATCAGAGAATGTTTGGTGGTCGTTCGTAATTCTTAAATTCACATACAAATTGAGAGTGACGTTGAGCTGCAATGACGTTGAACTGTTAGGCACGTCGGAGACGTGCTGTGAGATTTGGAAACGAACAGCAACAGGAACCTTAGCACCGTTACCGGGTAACCTATCATATGCTGTTTTGATAATACCAAATAAGGTCAGATGACAAATACTGCGCTAAAATTGAATTCAAAAGCGGACAAGCAACGCCACCCAACCCATCCTCTCCCCACCACTCCGGCTTCTCACAAACTTTAAAATCCGCAGCCTTTAATACTTTTTTATACCACGTAACTGGTATTTTTCCTTCCTCATCTACCACCGATTACCAGAAACAATGTCTGCCTCGTCCAGCCCGCAAGCGGATTTCTCTCCGACCTCGACTAGGTTCCCAATGCCCTCCGGTGAGCCCTTCTCTCCGACCTTGTCTCCGTCCCGGACCCCAGAGCCATTCTTTCCGACCTTGTCTGCGTGCCCAACACTAGAGCTTTGTGGACCATTCGACATGCACTATTATCTTACCGAAGGGCTCGAAGGAGTAGAACACCAAAAATACCGTGGAGCCACATTTACACAAGCCAAGGATAGAGCCCGCGAAGTTGCAGTCAATTCAACGGGTGGACAATACATTGTATTTTCCTCAGTGCAGCAAAAGAATCTTGCCTATATCAACCGGACCCGCGACGCCCATTACAAAGGACTCCGTTTCCTCTACCTCGATGATGAAGAGACCCTTATTGTCAGAGGGATGTTCAACGCACTTCCTTCATTAATCACTGCGCAGTTCATACAAATCCTGAACATGAAGATGGCAATGATGGGGGTGGATGATGTGCTGATTAATGTGGGCGGCGTGAGTTTCAAAGGAAGAAACAGTTCTAAAGAAGTCTATTGTGGGTTGAAACCGGTACCATCCCGTTCCTATAAGATCGATTGGCCAACCCTGGTCTTTGAGTGCGGAGCTCTAAAGTCCAAGAGACGCTTGATTGCCAATGCCTGCTGGTGGCTTGAGAATTCCCATGAGGAGGTAAAAATTGTTATTGTCATCAAAGCCTGCCAAGAGGATGGAAGAGTAAAGATTGAGCAATGGGAAATGGACACCAGGCCGCACACACAGGCTACTCAAGACCACCCCGATGGCAGCAGAATAATCCTAAAAAGGACCCAGAAAGTCACCATCTTTGTGCTTCCTGGTTCCAGAGCTGTTGCTACGGCTCCCTTTGGCCTCAACTTCAGCAAAATCTTCCTTCGTAACCCCAACCGCACCAGAGGTGAAGAGGATATCGTTCTCAGCAAAGTGGATCTTGAAGATATTGCTATTCATGTCTGGGATGGTTGGCAATAAGACAACCTTTCAATGCGAAAACTGTAAGTCAACCTTGACCCACTATTGCTTAAAATTGCATTCAAGGCTCATTATGTCAACTGCTTTGATCAGCAAAAAAAGTCATCTTGCGCCCCATCTCTCCCCGCTCACCCTGTGCGCCGGACGTTCCAGGCGCTTATAACTTAAACTCGAGTTCTGGGTGCGTCCGCCCGGGTTCATTCCGTCCGGAAGTGAAAGGGCCGCCTCCAATGCGTCCGGACGCCACAGGCAGCGTCTGGATCCATTGGATGCGGCCCTTTTGCGTCCAGACGCCTTAGACCCCCCCCCCCCCAGAAACCCTCCCTCCAGCGCCCAGCCTCTTCCTCCCTTCGCGCCTAAAGTCCACGTTCCCATGCTGCCGTTCTGCGGACGCCTTTCAACCGCAACCTCTCACATCCC
>Ga0307517_10005148_pt1 | contig 19853 bp, 10 predicted proteins | sample 23_EM_MG_FD_194515 | JGI IMG/M metagenome (GOLD analysis project Ga0307517, IMG submission 194515) | Populus trichocarpa ectomycorrhiza microbial communities from riparian zone in the Pacific Northwest, United States - 23_EM | ecosystem: Host-associated > Plants > Roots > Unclassified | place... | reverse complement strand
TATATATATATATATATATATATATATATTGATTAAAGAAAGACTTCAAAACTAAATAAAATATAATTATAATCACACCCCGCACACTACCAAACATATCTCTGCCTACTTGGCTAACAACAGGATTATTAATCACCCCGTCCACGAGGTGAATAGACTTCTTGAAAATAACAGTGCCTCTTAGTATTAAAAAATTGCATAAATCCATGCCCTTATTATCTGCATGAAACCAAGTTGACCCCAGAAACAGCCGCTTAAGGTAAACCCATTTTGTCAAGTCTAGTACACTAATCATGTCTGAATAGGATTTGAAAAACAAAAATAAAAAAATACCCGAATTAGTTAAATAAAACGGGAGTAGTGTTCGCATCAATCCTGAACCTGAACCTGAATATGAGCAAGAACTCACATGTGAGTGAGGTTTTCTACAGACCAGAGTAGCTGGCACTTTCTAGTTTCCATTACTTAATAATTGCGAAGGATGGGATGGATATTCCTCTGTAATTAAGACTTGAAAATAAGGGCATTTTCTTAAATCTGTTTTTTAATAGATTACTTTTCCCCACTTTTCCATCTGTAAGCAGCTAGTAGCCTAGCCTAGCTAGTAGAAAGAGAGTATGTGTTAAAGACGCGCAAAGTGGTCTCCAACCAACACCAACCCATCCCCACTCCCTCTCTTTCCCCTATATAATCTTCTATCTCCACTCTTCACAAATTCAGGGCTCTAACTCGAAATTCAGCTCTAGCACATTTAGCCCTTTGATTTCTTCCCCTCGAAACCTTAACAACAGCAAGACCACCGCTCACCGTCTTCCTTGATAGCAATACCACTTGTTGATTTCTTTCTTTGACACAAAGAAATGGCTTCACCACCAGACACAAGCAAGACCATAAAGCTTGAGCGTTACAATAGTTACCTTCGCAGGCTACATAGTACAAAAGTACTGAATGCCTCCTCTAAACTTCTCTTCCGTGCTACGCTCCTTATTGCTCTTGTGTTGATTCTCTTTTTTACCCTTAATTACCCTCCACTTTCTGATAATATTCCCAATCATGCCCATCTCCACCACCACAACTTCCTTTCCACTGCCTTCTTCACCTCCTCAGCCGGCGGTGGCGCTGCCTGGGAAAAGCAAGTCCGCCACTCCTCCACTCCAAAAAGGCGAAATGGGCTCTCTGTTTTAGTGACTGGGGCAGCTGGTTTTGTTGGTTCTCATTGCTCTCTTGCCTTGAAGAAAAGAGGTGATGGGGTTCTTGGTTTAGATAACTTCAACAGTTACTATGACCCAACACTTAAAAGAGCAAGACAGAAACTTCTGTTGAGACATGAAGTTTTCATTGTTGAAGGTGACTTGAATGATGCCTCATTGTTAAGAAAGCTTTTTGATGTTGTTCCTTTCACACACATCCTCCATCTTGCTGCACAAGCTGGGGTTCGTTATGCCATGCAAAACCCACAATCCTACGTGAGCTCAAACATTGCAGGTTTTGTCAATCTTCTTGAAGTTGCAAAAGCTGCAAATCCACAGCCAGCTATTGTCTGGGCATCATCAAGTTCAGTTTATGGACTGAACACTCAAGTACCCTTCTCAGAATTGGATAGAACAGATCAGCCAGCAAGTCTTTATGCAGCTACCAAGAAAGCAGGAGAAGAGATTGCACATACTTATAATCATATTTATGGTCTTTCACTCACTGGATTAAGATTCTTCACAGTTTATGGTCCATGGGGTAGACCTGATATGGCTTATTTCTTCTTCACAAAAGATATCTTGCAAGGTAAACCAATTGATGTCTACCAAACTCAAGATGACAAGCAAGTGGCTCGTGACTTCACTTACATTGATGATGTTGTCAAAGGGTGTCTCGGGGCATTGGACACAGCTGAGAAGAGCACAGGAAGTGGTGGAAAAAAGAAAGGGCCTGCACAGTTGAGAGTTTACAACCTTGGCAACACCTCACCAGTTCCTGTTGCGAATTTGGTGTCAATTTTGGAAGGACTCTTGAGTACAAAAGCAAAGAAGCATGTGATCAAGATGCCAAGAAATGGGGATGTGCCTTACACACATGCTAATGTTACTTTGGCATTCAAGGATTTTGGGTACAAACCCTCCACAGATTTGGCTACTGGGTTGAGGAAATTTGTCAAGTGGTATGTTAATTATTATGGGATTCAGACAAGGGTAAAGAAGGGCAGTGCTATCAACAGTGAGCATCCCGAGGAATCAGCTTAAGGGTCCATCCATGATCATCATCACATGGTTGGTCTTTTCTTTTTCTTCCCCCCCTTTTTTGTGAATTAAATGAGTTCTACGCTCTCTTTTATTGGGTTCAAGTTGTTGTCGTGGTCCTTCGATGTATTGGTTAAAATTGTGGCAGCTGTCGCTGATGTTGTAGCATATAGAAATAGATTTGATACAGAAGAAGAAGATATAAATGTGAATGAAGAGAAGAAAAAAAGGGCAGGGGGGCAAGGTGTAAGATCTGTGAAGTTGGAGGATGTAATAATTTGGTATGAGACTTCTGCTCAAAAGGGGATGCAGATCTCAACCAATAGAATTCATATTAAAGAAATTTGTGATTGAACAACAATGATCACATTAAGATTCTTTTTTCTTTTTAATTATTTTGATGCTTTATTGCCTTGAATTTTCTTTGTTTGGTTATAATTAGCTTTTTCTTCTTTTTTAGCCCACGTTTGTTCCTGCGTTTCCATTTTAAGAATAGATTTGTTTTAAAAGGGTGAAAAGTATTAAATTAATGTTTTGAGAAAGAATCAAATTAATTTTTCTGATGATTTTGATGGGTTAATATTAAAAATATTTTAAAAAAAAATTAATATATTTCTATGTAAAAATATTTTTGAAAAATATCATATATGTAAAAGATTTTATATATTCTTTTTCTTTTTCTCTTTTTCAAGGTGCCTTTTTCATGTTGTTTGCAAGCATCATGAGTAAAGAGGGGGCAAGGCTGTCCCTTCCATGTTTATCCCTAAATCAATTCGTTAATTGTCAAATTAGGTAATAAAGATAAGTACATATATAGTGGTTAAATATTTAATCATGTAATATCATAATCCTTGCAGTAAATTCAGGTGGTATAGCCAAGATGGGACATAAAATCATGTAATATCCAAGAATTTAGTTAATACATAATGTAAAATAATTTCATATTTAATTTTAATAATTAAACAATATGTTTTTGAATAATAAATTACAGGACTATTTCGCTGTAAGGAATACTACATCAAATATCATAATCTAGAACTACAAATATAGACATTGATTTATCCATATTTTACAAATTCCAGGGAGATTTAGTAAGAATTAAATTCTTTTTTTTTTTAATGTGTTGATCAGGAGGATATAGATGGTTAGCTTAAAATCCACTCAAAGAAGGATTTAACCTCAAAGCGTAAAAGTTAGTTGAAAAATATCCTCTTCGACGTGACAAAAAAACTCATTCTATGCACGCTAGTCAAGGTTGAGTTTGCATGTCTACATGATTACAAGATTGAAGACGAGTGAAGGGCAACAACAACTAACACAATCATTAATCATCTAATCAAATTTTGAAAGTGGAAGAAATTTAGTAGGCGCAACAATTTTTTTTTTAGTTTAACGTGGGTGTCCGAGCCAGCTTGCGTGCACCTTGACTAATCCCACGGGCCCTGAAGTTAACAATCATGTAAGCCTCCAGTAGCCATCATATGAGCAACCACAGGACTCGAACCTGAGACCATAAAAGGAGCAAACCTCTTGGTCCCAAATTCTTACCACTGGGCCACCACCTGGATGGTTTAGTAGGTGCAATAATTATTCAAGAAAGAAGAGGATAATAGTGTACGAGAATGTGTTGAAAATTAGTAGGTGCATTGTCAACGTTCTTTTGTTTTGTTTTTCTTTTCTCTTTCTTTCTAAAAATCCATGTCTGACCCTCCACATTATCATATTAGTCCTTCAAGTTATTTTTATTTTGATTTTGTCCTTTTTTTATATGTATTTGTTTTATTTTAATTCATTTTTCAAATGTTGTTTTGCTTTCAATTGCATCCTCCTTTAATTTTTTTAGTCTATCAGATTTGATCTTCATTCTTTTTATTTATTTATTTTTATTTAAGATAGTTTTTTACATTGTTTTCTTTTTTAATTACACCCCTTCATTTTTCCCTCCTTTCATATATGATGCTCATTCTTTTTCTTTTTTGTTTTTTTTCCTTTGGTTAGTTTTTTAATTTGGGATTTTTTTAAAAAAAATTATTATTTAGCATTAAATTGGTTCACAATTGAGATTCTTAATTGAACCCGAGTTCTTAGGTTTAGAAGATTTGTCCGGATCAATTATTATGGGTTGAAATAGTAAATTTACTGGTTTTTCCTACTATGACTTTAATACTCACCCTCCTTCAATTATTATGGATTAACTATTTTTTAATTGATCAAGGTTACTCTTATATTTTTGCTTTTTGATTTTTGCAAAGTTGAGTTACTAAAATGCCAAATGCAAAACAACACTTAACTTGGGTATAATAATAATTAAAAAAATATTTTATTTTTTTCTTGATTTTATTCTTCGATGTTAGATTAGTTAAGAAATAGACTTCATAAATGATTTTTTTTTTTACTTTATTTAGGGTTATCATGGCCTTGAAGAAACATCTATTTTAGAATTGATCATTGAAATTACAAGCATCTAATTTTTATCATTTAATTAAGTAAAGACTGATTTAACTTTTTTTATTAAACTCAGCTAAGTTCATGAACCAAATCGCTTGTGACCGGGGTCATCCAATATGACATCGACTCAATACTTAAAAAAAACCTTTACTTTTAGTGTTTTTATAAGTTAATCTATATTTTTCATGGTCATTCAACTTACCTTTAAATTTATAAAATCAACTAATTTATATTAAATTAGTTTATACATGATTTAATGTGCTAATTTAAAAAATCAAGTAAAGAAATTTCAAAATTTACCAATTTTTCTAAGTTTAATGACATTGTATAAAAACTTCTCATAATCGTAGTGTTTTTTGTTGACATTTTTTTTTAAGGCCAACAGACCAGTCAATACAATTCACAGTCACTGTCGTCCTTTGTCTGTTTTGCAAAAAACTTAAGCAAGAAGAAGCCATTAGAAGGGCCAGTAAAGAATTATGATAGCTGGGTGTTTTTTTGTTGACATTTTTGCTTTAAGAATATAGTACTCATCAAAATTACTTAATGTTGAAGGAAAATTATAATTAATTACTGGGACATGCTGAGCACACTTGTACACCCACAAATTAACATGTATAAATTGTTGCAGTTAATAAGATGGTGTTTCAAACAATAATCACAAAGCTAAGTTTTAGCCCACAAACAATCCGAATATTTGAAGAAAAATAATTAATTAAGTGAAATACTAATACACGAAATGATTCTACGGAATTTCCTGAAACATTTTCTTGTGGGTACAATAAAAAAAATTGTCACAATGATAATATCTTACATAGACGGGTGAGGGTTTGGTAGCTGGCTTTATTAGTAGTGTTGGTTGCTAACATGTTATACGCGTTTTGGGACGTTAGGCTCAGAAGTGAGCTCGCGTCACCAGGAACAAGACCGTGAGGGCGGTAAGGCCCCAAACGGACAATATATAACATGTTGGGCCGAGCGGTTACACAACTTTTGACAAAAAAAATTAAGATGCAAAATCAATTCAAAACTTAATTAAAAATAATGTTTTTTTTTTATTTTTAGAAGTGTGGTTGCGGTTGCTTTTCAAAGTGTTTTTCACTCGGAAGTGTATTAAAATTATGTTTTTTTTATTTTTTAAAAATTATTTTTGATATCAGTGCATTAAAATAATTTAAAAATACCAAAAAAATATTAATTTAAAATAAAAAAAAATTTTAATTTTAAAAATTTTAAAAATTACTTTTAAAACATAAAAATAAACATATTCTAAATTGAATTGAATTGTACCGTGTAAAAAAATCATAGCAACAATATAGCATTCTTATTAATCTCAAGACAGGACAAGGCCTGCTCCCATGTCGGAAGGCGTTAATCAATTTTTTTTATATATAAAAAAACATTAAAATAATATTGTTTTTAATAAAAACAAATCGATGGATTTTAAATTGGTTTTCATTGGGTTGATTAGAACATAGATTAGTTTATTTTTTTATTTTTTATTTAGACTAAATCGTTTTAGTCTTTTAGATATCAAGTCGGTTGGGTACCAGTCAACCCACTAAGCCGATTTAAATCATATAACTATGCATTAAATTAGAGGCATATAATAGTATTTAATTGCAAAATAAAAAAACTGAGAAAGTACTGTGGTGTCATTAGAAAAATTTTGTGACATGATCTAATGTTGTAGCATTTAAATTGATAAACCTAGTATCTATCTATCTATCTGTCGAGAAAGAAATGCAACAGCATGAAGTGTCTACTCCCCATTAATGCCTGGGAAACTGTAGCTAGCCCTGTCAGAAGAAGTCAGAATATCAGGTCAATGGGAAACTTCAGCTGGGTTTAACCTCTGTGGGATCCAAGGTTTAACAGATTTAAGAACACAGTTTTAGGATTTCCACAAGGGATTTGAAATTTTTCGGCATTCGAAGTTTCAGCTGAGCTTCTGCGGGATCCAAGGTTTAATTAACACCAATTAAGAACACAGCCTTAGGACAACCAAAGGGGATTTGAAATTTCTTGACGTTGGTATGACATTACAGCTAACTGTTGTGAGGGTGATATTTTTCACGAGTATGAGTGGTTTATATAATTATTAATTTTAAAATTTATAAAATTAATTAATATACATGTAAGCTTATTCAAATATTTATGTTAATAAAAAATTATTTTATGATTTTTAATTTTGATTTATAATTCAAATGAGCTAAAATGATTGAAGTTAGAATTACGTAACAACTATATTTTTAAGATTTATTGTGCAAGCTAGAATTTATAAATTTAAAGTTCGGAATTTTAGTTTTTAATTAAATAAAAATATTAACTTGATTTTGAATTAGGTTTTTTTATTTAAGTTAAAAGTCATTTTTAAGTATAACATTTTTTTAATCAAGAATAAAAAAAATTATAAAAATCATATCAAAGGTGATCTAATTAAATCCTTTCACATGCTCTAGAAAGTGACCTTGGATTAGTAAATGTTATTTTGACCTAGTTGTGTAATGGTCAACGACGGTATCTCTCGTCCGGAGACAAAATTGTGGTGCCCTCCTCTAGCTGGGAAATTTCCACTGAGATATGTGATCCAGCTATTGTGATTTAAAAATATAAGCAAACAAACACAGCGCAAGGTTTGGATTCTGATGAATAATAGCAAGCTATTTTCTTTCCGTAAATTTCTATTTATTCCTTAAAAGATTTAAATTAAAAAAAGTGGATCTAAAAATCTTAAACACCAACCGATTGTCCCATCGGAGACGATCTTCACCAACCGAGGGAAAAAACAGCATCAACAAAAGCAGGCCAAAGTCAACATTCAGTTTCAATTAGAAGCAGCCTAATGAAGACAGCATGTATGAGGATTATTACAAAAACGCGTTGAAGAAACTGAACTGCAAGCAGAGAAAAAGGAGGAATAAATCCAAACACACAGCTTGCTAGGATTGAATGCATCTTTAAGATCCTGAGGAATGTAAATAAAAAATGACTCGCTAGTTGTCAAATGCCTGCCATACTGCCGTATAAGTCAAGCTTTAGATGTCAAGCAAATTCGATGGGAATTTGGGTAAAAATACTGTTATGTCGGCCATGTAGTTATTTTGCCATTTTATGAGCAATTGGTGAAATCTTGTGGATTGGTTAAGTAGGCAGATTCGTTTACTTCCCACCTTGATTCCCCACTTCAAGATTATATATATATATATATATATATATATATATATATATATATATATATGGACGGTATATATGTCTTTGTTTAAATTTGAAAATTGGATTTAATCTTGGTATATACGTACAGACTAATTAGCTGGAAAATGTTATCTGATGAAGAACATGTATATATATGACCAATCGATAAGCACTTGAGGGCGATTCAAGACTGAGAGATAATTAGCTGAGATCGATGTAAATTGTGCTATCAGCAAGCGTCAGCTCTGGCAAACATAAAGAAGCTAATGCTTTCTGCTTAAGAAAGACATCGATCTCAGGGTGTTAAATATATGGTTGGAATCCAATCTCAAGCTCTTGGAGGGGGGGTAAACTGAGAAAAAATGGCACTGATTTGACCTCCAAACAAACCAGCCAGAGCTCGTTTCTCGGGTAGCCTGTGTTTTCACCTCATGCAAACGTTCCCCAGGTGGTTGGACATCTGGGAAGAAATTAAGAAGCATGGAAGTTAACTGGGAGACGTCATTTTCTTACACTATAATCACGTAAAGATGATTGATTAACGTAAGTAGGTAGTACTTTGAAGAAGTGACACAAAGTAAAGCAGACAGTGGACTGACCTAGAAGAGGAAAAAAAAACAAAGGAGATAAGCATGAGAAAGTGGCATTCCTTTTGATTATTTGTTGTATAATCTAAGCAATAAATAATTAAGAACATGACTACAGTAATGCAAGAAAAAGACCTGCCAACTACCGACTCGCACAACCACGCATTCCACCCTTATTATTGTTTTCTCTTTTTGCATGTTGTTCTTGCATGGCTAGACCCCACCTTTTGTGCTGTCTGGTTTCATGATCAGTCATTGGTGCTCACCGACACTTCCATCTCCATGAGTCATGGGATATTTATTTGATTTTTCAAGATTCTAATTCCCGTAATTGCATGGATAATTGAGCTGGTACCATATGTTTTGCTATACTTATTCCCTAAATATAAGCCCTAATCGTGCTTATAAAAAAGGTAAGAGCTTGTTCGGTAGTGTTGATATATGTAGTGATTTTTTAAATAATTTTTCGTGATAAAATATATGCCGATGATATTTTTTTAATTTTTTTAAAATTATTTTTGACATCAGCACATTAAAATGATTTGATAACATTAAAAACATATTAATTTAAAGTTAATAAAAAAAATTTAAATTTTTTCAAAAACACTTTTAAAACGCAGAAATACACGGACCTCACGTGTTAATTTTAAGTATGATATGATAGGTTGACCTCATATTTCAAGAATCTAGACTCTAGAGTTTTAGAATCAGAGTGATTTTTAATCTTTCTAAAAAAAAAAAGAGGATAAAATGTCTTTATTTGATTTATAATCTAGTTAACAAGATCTGAAATATGAGTTCTAGATTCATGAAAGACTAATTATGATCGTTAAAGATAATCCTCAACTACTTAATTGCTAATTACATATAAATATAAAACCGATCATTGCTTACACTTTGTAAACGCATACTTAAATATTCTCAAGACAGAGAACTTATAAATTAGAAAAAAAATTAATTTATTTTCTTTTATTCTCGTGTGATCTTATATTTTTCATGTTTTCTTCTATATGTACAAAATACGCTGGAATAACTAAAAGAAAAACTGGTTTTGAAAAATATTATAAAAAATGTAAATTTAACTTTAAGAAATATGAAAAAATATATATATATAAAAAAAAACGAATACAAACATTAAAAAAAATGAAAAATTGAAGAAAGTTTAAAAATCTAAAAAAAAAAAAATAGCTTGTAAGATCTAAAATATAAAAAAAGGTCATAAAACCTTGTAAATAAATATAAATTTGTCTATAACATTGAAATAAGTCTGCAAGACATGGTTTTTCAAAAAACATTATTAGTTACCAATGTTTCTTTTATATTTTTTATGGATTATTTCAATTTTCTTGATATGATTCAACTTTTTACATTTCTAGGTTTTTGGATTTTTATAGTTTTTTTGTTTTTTATTTTGTTGTGAGAGTTGGGCAATAACCATCTTAATTATTGGTGGATCACTTGAGAGGTTGTAGATAGTCTGGTTTTCAAATGAGCCAATGGGCTCCTTAGTAACCAAGAAAGGCCCACGAATGGAGTCGACGATTCACAATAGTGACTGGATTTTGCTGGTGGCATCGTTTAATGAATTTTATTTGCTTTTTTTTAAAAAAGTTAATTATAGCTTCATAATCATTTAGTTTATGAAAACTAATTAATTAACCACTATATCTTAATTAATAGTTAACCATCTTCACTTTAAGTTTTCTCTCTCTGTGTGTGTATTAACGTGAATGTTTGGATCAGGTTGTACACATCTCGACTAATCTCACGGGTCCTAAAATTAACAACTATATAAATTTTCAGTAGCCTTGAAATTTGTAAAACTCAAACGGATAATCTTTAGAAAACAAACTCTTAACCTGATTATTTATACCATTCCTCTCAGAGTTGTTCGCATTATATTTTACCAGGCTTGGTGGTTCATCAAAATAAAGATTAGATATCGTTTCATCGGTCTCCTAATCTGTCACAATGGGGCCATGGGCTTGCAAAGCCGAATCTTTGAGGGTTTTTTATTTTTTATTTTACCCTTAAAAGATTTAATAAAATAAAAATTGACTTATATGCTTTTATTTTTTCAATTCCTTTTTCTGAGGTTTTTTCAATATTATACCCATGATCGATGGATTAGTGGGGAGTTTTTTCATTGCTTAATAGTCCCCACTGATTTGCAGACCATATCATGCAAATTCCCCGTGCATTATAACACTTCCGATCAATATGCTTCCATAACAATGAAAACGTTAACTGTGCCTCCATCATCCATCATGATGGAATTTACCAAGTCAGAAAAACTAAGAAACCAGCACACAAGTGCCAAAATCACAACATAATTTCATAAGTTATAGAAACATTCAAGAAAAATAAAAATGCAATCTCTATTCCGACTAGAACCAACTAGCTACAGAAGAAAGGCCATTTAGGGCGTTAGTAGCGCATAAAGCTGTAATCCATCCACTTCAATTATCAAAACCTCGACTCCCTTGGTGATTGTCATTGTAGGATTGTGGTGGTCTCCCTTGGTGATTGTCATTGTAGGATTGTGGTGGTCTCCTTTCCTCGGCAAAGCTCACTCGAACAGTTCTTCCTCCCAAATTCTGCAACATCAGCATGTGTCAGTCAGTATATAATTCAGGAATCAGAGGATTCAACTCCCTCAAAAACATTCTATTTCTGACCTGGCCATCCATTGCTGAAAGTGCTTCGCTGGCATTTTCAACGCTGTCGTAATGAACAAACCCAAATCCACGAGACCTCCCAGTCTCTCTATCCATGATAACCCTTGCTGTAAAACAGAACCAGATTGTGAATCCCAACATTGACAGCACCACCCAGCCAAGTAAAGAACGTTTAGCAACAGCTACCACACTAAACTCACAATTACTGTCATTAAAAATAACACTTATCTTTCTGAAATTGTCAAAGCAGAATCAGATCAGGAAAAATTTGACATGGAAAATAACATATTAATTTTGAAACCTAATAATTGAACAGAACCGGACCACTGTCATTTCACATGTAAAAATACATTAACACCAATTCACATCTAAGAACTAAAGCAAAACCCACATGTTATTAGATGACAATTACAAGAAGCTATTAGCACTTGTCACTCCATACATGGACAAGCAGTAATCAGCAATTGCCGCATTAAAGATAAACCTCACAAATTGTAGTATCCAAACCACCAAATCAAATAGCAACAAATCCAAATGCCAAAGTTTAGTTTCAAAGACATCAACTGAAAATATAATCCACCAGTCTCAGTCATCATTTAACAGCCCCAGAGAAAAATATTGTGCTCATGTTTGATTCAACAATGAGATTTAATAAAAGAACCCTTTGCTATATAACTAACTGGTTCAACTACACATGATCAAACTTACCCTCTGTCACTTCCCCAAAGCCAGAAAATGCATCTTTAAGGGTTTGGTCATCAGTTGACCATGGAAGCCCTAAAACACAGACAAGATAGACAACAGCAGAGCATTAATGCAAAACACACATGAACTTGTATCATCCAAAAATCATGTATTCATCAATAACACTTGTAGCATTCAAACAGCAATTAATCAGTACCTCCAATGAAAAGCTTGGATGAAGACATGCAGCGAATAGAGTTCAACATGGACACCATTGGAACTTGCCCCTTCTGGGAAATTGACTGCCTCGCTAGGCTCCCGAGCTTGTTAAAGAATGCCATTTCAATTATGGACTACACCACAGGGATATCACAGCATCAGTATCAAGCATTAACAATATTCAACCCAAACAAACTCAAAACATAGTAAACCAATTCATAATCATGCAATATCTCAAAGCCACAGTAAATAATGGGGTCGATTTTCAAATTCATTGTTTATTAAGAGATCAAGAAGCTAACTTCGAATAAAAAAACACAAACTGAAAACATTGACAAGAACAAAATGGATTATTCAGAACACAAAAATCACTCAGAAAACCAAAAAAAACACTCTAAAAGATTAGTTGAGCCTGCACTCACACCATTCACACTCCATACGCAGCCCAAATTAAGAAACAAAAAAAAACACTCTAAAAGGCTATCATTAATAATCTGAAAAATAAATTAACATTCAAACAGAGAAGAAAATCTTATAAACAAGACAGAATCAATCACGTCGCAAACAAAACATAACCCTAAACCAAAAAACACAAACCAAATATCAAAACAAGACCCTCTAAGAAGACAAACCAACAAGCCCAGTTTAGAACACAGCCAAACAATATCACAGATTAAGAAAGAAAGAACGAACTTTACTGAAACAAAAACAATCTGTGTGATCCATAAAACACCACAAAAAAAAAATTTACATAAAACACCGGGCATCAAACATCAAATACAAGGAAACAAAGTCTCAAGAGAAAGGGAAACAAAAAGAGTTCATCTATAAACTGGGGCTTAAGGAAATACAAGAGTCAATCGCGTGGCAAACAAAACATAACCCAAAACAAAAATACGCTCAAAACAAAACCTTTTTAAGAATACAACCCAACAAACCCCGTTTAGTAAACAGCAAAACAATATCAGAGATAAGACAGAAAGAACGAAACTTAAACAAAAACAAACCATGTATGATCCATAAAACATCATTAAAAACATAACTTTTCACAAAAAAAACACCAGCATCAAACAGTCAAATACAAGAAAACATAAAGTCTCAAGACAAAGGGAAACAAAAAGAGTTGACCTATAAACTGGGGCTTAAGCAAAGAGGGTAAGGATTATACCTTCAAAGAAGAAAAGAGGGAAAGGGTTTTAGTTTTGGGAGGGTGAAAGGAGGGAAGCAGCTAGGGTTTAAGAGAGATTCAGAGCGAGGGCTCTTGAAAGATATATTGCTGAAGTGACTGTTTAGAAATGTTTTTTTAATAAATATATTAAAATAATATTTTTTAAAAAACAAAATTATTTTTTAAAACAGTATATTGAAATAATTTAAAACAAATAAATTAATTTAAAACAAATAAATTTTAAAAATACAATTATAGCGCGACATCAAACACAATCCAAGTTATAGGGTTTAAGATGTTTGTCAAGGGTGGTATTGTCATTAACATAGCGGAGAGGGTATAATAGTGAATTTGATGGATTGTAGGATGGAAACTGTAGAGGAATAATTTGTTTTTCAATCCATTTCTGATTGCTTCTGCTAGATAAACATCGGCGGTGGATACAGCGGCAACGTGTCACGGGGATGAGTTGACGGACAAGGCAAGGCAGCATGTCAATGGTCATTGGCGGTGCGGTGCCTTTCCCTAACAAATAAATGCTAGGTCTATCCAACCCTCTTGGCCTGACTCAATTCAACAAAAAAAAATTTACCAAATTTTCATATCCTAATAAAAATTTCAGCATTTCGTTTCAACCCCCTTTACCGATTTCAATCATCAATTTTTTTTTTTTTTAAGTCTCTATTGAGTATTTGTTTTTTTTTAATTTATAAGTTCATATATTATTTTTAATTTATTTTATTAAATGTAGATAACATTCTTGATAAACTGTTGAAGATTTCCAAGTTGTTTCTTTGGTTTTAGGATCAGTTTCAGTTATGTTGAATAATTCCTCCTTTGCTTGAGGAACAAGTTTCTATTTTTCTGTTAGAATCAGTTAACCACGATTATATGCAAATATATCGTGAGTTTGTTATTTCATTCTTATCTCAGTGTAAGGCTATTTATAAGCCATTAACAACAACTTAATAAATACATTTTTCATCTATCCTTTTTTGAATTCTAACATTTGATATCAGAGCATCACAGAGCCTGACTACAGTCTTCATTATAGGGATAGAATATAAACACAGAGAGGAGGGAAACACGGTTAGGGTGAGAAAAGTAAGGAAAATATAGTGAAAGAGAGGATCACAGTTAGAGTTTGATATCAAAGATCACAGTTAGAGTTTGATATCAATGACATCAGAGAATAGTTTCGTACAACCTGCTATTCCACGATTTGATGGTCACTACGACCATTGGAGTATGCTAATGGAAAACTTTGTGCGTTCCAAAGAATATTGGAACCTGATAGAGGTGGGAATCACTGCTGCAGCAGAAGACAATGATCTCGGGGAGAAGGCCATTGAAGATCTAAGATTGAAAGATCTAAAGGCCAAGAATTATATGTTTCAAGCTATTGATCGTTCAATACTAGAAACCATTTAGAAAAAGGATACGGCAAAGGACTTATGGGATTCTTTGAAGCGAAAGTATCAAGGCACAGCACGTGTAAAACGTGTTCAACTGCAAGCACTCTTCAAAGAATTTGAAGTGTTGCACATGAAAACTGGAGAATCAGTTGATGATTACTTTGGCAGAACTCTCATCATTGCTAACAAAATGAGAATTCATGGGGAGAAAATGGACGATGTGGTCATTATTGAAAAAATTCTGAGATCTATGACATCCAAATATGATTATGTTGTATGTTCTATTGAAGAATCAAATGATCTTGATACTTTGTCCATAGATGAACTCCAAAGCAGTCTTCTAGTACACGAACAAAGAATCAGCCGGCATGTGGTAGAAGAACAAGCCCTTCAAATCAGTCATGGACCTCAACAAGGAGGCAGAAACATTTATCGTGGACGAGGAAGAGGAAGAGGTAGATTTGAGTTTGACAAATCTGCCATAGAGTGCTATCGCTGTCATGATTTCGGGCATTTTCAATGGGAATGTTCCAAAAGAGCCAAAGAACACACAGCTAAGTATATAGAACAAAAGAAAAAATGTTACTGATGGCTCTTGTAGATTCCAAAGAGACTGAATCTGAGCACATTTGGTTTCTTGACTCTGGTTGTAGTAATCATATGTATGGGGAGAAAAACATATTTTGTGAGTTGAATAGTAACTTCAGAGAATCTGTGAAGCTTGGAAACAACTCAAGGCTTGCAGTACAAGGCAAGGGCAATATTCGACTGGAAGTAAAAGGCATTGTGTTTATAATCACAGATGTGTTTTATGTACCAGATCTAAAGAACAACTTATTGAGCATCGATCAACTGCAGCAAAAAGGAATGGCAGTATTTATTCAGCATGGAAAATGCAAAATCTTTCACTCTGAGAAAGGTTTAATAATTGAAACTGGGATAACACATAACAGGATGTTTACAGTCATTGTTCATTGCTCACCAAAGGAACAACAATGCTTCTCCTCATTCACTAGAGATCAAGCAAATCTTTGGCATTATCGGTATGGGCGCCTCAATTGGAATGGACTCCGAATACTTCAACAGAAGAGCATGGTGAAAGGGCTACCTCAGTTTAAAGGGTCTCAAAAGGTGTGTGAAGATTGTTTAGTAGGAAGGTAGCACCGTGATCCATTTCCCAGCAAAAGCACATGGAGAGCTTCTAATATCCTTCAACTGATACATGCAGACATATGTGGGCCAATCCACCCAAGTTCAAACAACAAGAAAAGGTATTTACTTACCTTTATTGATGATTTGAGCAGAAAAATTTGGGTTTATTTTCTGGCTGCAAAGTCAGAGGCATTTGATAACTTCAAGCTTTATAAAGCGAGAGTAGAGAAGGAAACAGGGACATTCATCCGAAGTTTCAGAACAGACCGTGGAGGAGAATTTACATCACAGAAGTTCACAAATTTCTGCCATAAAAATGGCATCTATAGACAATTGACAACTGCTTATACTCCTCAACAAAACGGAGTTGCAGAAAGGAAAAATCGTACTATTATGAATATGGTGCGAAGTATGTTGCATGCAAAACAAATCCCAAAGACATTCTGGCCTGAAGCTGTAAATTGGACTGTGCATGTGCTGAATAGATGTCCAACTTTTGTCGTGAAGAACAGAACACCAGAAGAGGCATGGAGTGGAATTAAACCATCAGTAGATCATTTTTGAATTTTTGGTTGTGTTTCTCATGTGCATGTACCAGACAGTAAACGAATGAAGCTTGATGCAAAGAGCTTAAAATGCGTCTTGCTTGGAGTAAGTGAAGAATCTAAGGCGTATAAATTGTTTAATCCTACTTTTAACAAAATCATTGTCAGTCGGGATGTTGTGTTTGAAGAAGATCAACAATGGTGCTGGGATGATACTCACAAACAAAATATATTGACTGATCTTGAGTGGGAAGCTAATGAAGTGGGAGAACAACCTGAAGATGAGAATTGTACAGAAAGTTTTGGAGCTGATGCAGAGCCTAGAGAAATTATTAATACAGAAGAGCCTGAACTCAATGCAGAACAACCTGGAGATGCAAAACAACCTGAAGATGCTGATGAAAGCCATACTTCAAATAGCAACATTTTGTCCTCACATGGACGAACTAGAAGGCCACCAGTCTGGATGCAGGACTATGCATCTGGTCAACATTTTTCTGATGAAGAAACTGCAAACATGACACTTTTAGCTTTGTTAAGTGACAGTGACCCTATGACGTTTGAAGAGGCAGTAAACTCGAAAAAATAGAGGCAAGCTATGGATCAAGAAATGCAAGCCATAGAAAGGAATGATACATGGGAACTCACTGTGTTGCCATCAGGAAGCAAAACTAAATGAGTGAAGTGGGTGTTTAAAACAAAGGTCAATGAAAATGGGGAAGTAGACAAATACAAGGCAAGGTTAGTTGCTAAAGGATACTGCCAGCAATATCGAATTGATTATGCTAAGGTATTCGCACCAGTGGCTCGTTTGGACACCATCCGAATTGTTATTTCTCTTGCTGCACAGAACAGTTGGGTGATTTATCAACTTGACGTCAAGTCAGCTTTCCTACATGGGGAAATTAATGAAGAAGTCTTTGTTGATCAGCCACCAGGTTATGAACAGAAAGGACACGAATCCAAGGTCTATCGACTCAAGAAGGCTTTATATGGACTCAAACAGGCTCCCCGAGCCTGGTACAGTCGAATTGAAGCATATTTCATCAAAGAAGGCTTCATCAAATGCCCATATGAGCACACTTTATTCATCAGAACTGTTGATGGAGGTAAAATTTTAATTGTGTGTCTTTACGTTGATGATCTCATTTTTACCGGCAATGATCCCATGTTGTTCGAACAACTTAAGACTTCCATAATGACTGAATTCAACATGACAGACCTTGGTAGAATGAGATTTTTTCTAGGTATTGAAGTTTTACAGAGAACAGATGGTATCTTCATCAGTCAACGTAAATATGCTCAAGAGCTTCTACAGAGGTTCAAAATGAATCAATGCAATTCAGTCCACAATCCGGCAGTTCCTGGTTTTAAACTCACAAAAGATGAAGAAGGCATTACAGTTGACAGTACATTCTACAAACAAATAGTGGGAAGTCTCATGTATCTCACGGCTACACGTCCAGATTTAATGTTTATTGTCAATTTAATTAGCAGATACATGGAAAGACCCACTGAATCTCACTTGCAAGCAGCAAAACGAGTTTTAAGGTTTGTCAAAGGCACGACCAGCTTTGGAATATTTTACAAGAAGGGAGGAAGTGCAGAGTTTTTTGGATACACTGACAGTGATTTTGCTGGTGATCAAGATGACAGAAAAAGCACCTCAGGTTATGTTTTTCTTTTGAGCTCTGGAGCCATTTCCTGGTCTTCTAAAAAATAACATGTTGTCTCCCTATCCACCACTAAAGCTGAGTTTATAGCAGCAGCATCCAGTGCATGCCAAGTCGTGTGGATAAACAGAATTTTGAAAAGCCTCCATCAAACACAAAGCACTCCAACGAAGGTGTATTGTGACAATATTTCAGCAATCAAACTCTCAAAGAACCCTGTAATACATGGGCGCAGTAAACACATAGATATCAGATTTCATTTTCTCCGAGAACTTGTCAAGGATGGATTAGATGAATTAATTACGTGTTCTACACAGGAGCAAGTTGCTGATATATTAACAAAATCATTGAAGCTTGACGTCTTTCTGAAGATGCGAAGGCTACTGGGTGTGTGTGAATCTCCAAGTATAAACTGATAGAACTCAGTTTAAGGGAGGATGATAAACTGTTGAAGATTTCCAAGTTGTTTCCTTGTTTTTAGGATCAGTTTCAGTTATGTTGAATAATTCCTCCTGTGCTTGAGAAACAAGTTTCTATTTTTCTGTTAGAATCAGTTAACCATGATTACATGCAAATATATCGTGAGTTTGTTATTTCATTCTTGTCTCAGTGTAAGGCTATTTATAAGCCATTAACAGCAACTTAATAAATACACTTTTCTTCTATCCTTTTTTGAATTCTAACAATTCTTTCACTACTTAATTAAAAAAATTATGCAAATAAAAAATGTATTTATAATGTTTGATTTCTTCTCGTGTTATATAATACATTAAATTAGCTTAGAATTCTATTAACAAGTATTATAATACTAATATATTTTTATATAAAAAAAACATAATCACTTTCTACAACTAATTATTTAAGCGCAATTTATGAAAACAATAACATGTGTATTAACTAATTTTTTTTATTAACGTGGGTGTTCGGACCAGTTTATATGTACTTCAACTAATCTCACGGACCCTAAAGTTAACGACCATGTAAGTCTTCAGTGACCTTAAGAGGACTCGAACTCGTAATCATTGAAGAGCAAACTTAAAACCTGACCAATACATTAACTAATCTTTGATTTCACATAGTGTTAGCATGAATTTTTTTTCCAGTGTGATTTGCATGGTACTTGTACAATTAGTGTTGATAATGTAAAAATATATGTTCCATTCCAAGCAGTAGGTTTATTGCTCGAAAAAAAAAATCATCAATTATTTAAATTTAAAATTCATACTTGCAAAAAATTATTTTTTTATATGTGTCAAATTGATATAAAAATATGTTAAAAATTTAGTTTAATTAATATTATATATAACACTAATTATACTTAATGTTTTTATTATGGATTGCAAACAGTGCAGATGACTATTTTGCCTTTTAAAAACCAAATGATTTAACACACAATTTTAACACACAATTAGGAGTGTTTTGGAATTTTTATAGTGTTAATTAGGGTCTTTTTTTTTTTCCTAAAGTCAAGGGATATTTTTTGTTTTTTACCCCATTTTTTTTTTAGTTATCACATGGGGTCAAAGATGTTCTGATCTTTTGATAAATAAAAAAAATGATTGACACCCTCGCTCTTCTTAAGATGCATGCGGTAAAATGTAATATATAGTGCAGCTTACATACTACGTTACATTCTTACTTCTATTTGCTTCATTTTAAACTGTTGCCTGTAAAACCCTGTCAAAGCAAAACAAGGTTGATAATTCTAACTGGTATGATCCTTCTGATAAGGTAAAAGTCGTATTTATGGCAGCTATATTGACAATAATTATAATTTAGCAGATTTTTTAGAGATTAATAAAGAATATTAAGTGTACATCGAAACTTTATTTCTGTAAAATGTAATCATCGACCCAAA
>Ga0307517_10005147_pt1 | contig 19853 bp, 4 predicted proteins | sample 23_EM_MG_FD_194515 | JGI IMG/M metagenome (GOLD analysis project Ga0307517, IMG submission 194515) | Populus trichocarpa ectomycorrhiza microbial communities from riparian zone in the Pacific Northwest, United States - 23_EM | ecosystem: Host-associated > Plants > Roots > Unclassified | place... | reverse complement strand
ATTCGTATCATGAAAATCTGATAACTAAATAAAAAAAATTTAACATTAACAAACTAAATCAAACAAAAAAAATTCATTAAAAAAAATAAAAAGAAAAAAACAGTTATATAATATAATACAATATAATAATAATTATTATAATTATAATGAAAAAACGCGGGGAAAATTTAAAAAAATGAAAAAAAAAGTGGGGAAAGCTAAAGCTAAAGCTAAATTCTCAACCAACTCAATATTGAAAAAATAAATTTAACAAAGATAATTTTAAAAAAAAACATGTGGGGGAAACACTGTAACCAAACAAAAACCATGTAAGGGAAATACTGTAGTAATCCATAGTATGATAACTAAATAGAAAAAAAATTAATTAAAAATAATAAAAAACAAAAACAAACAAAAGACATAAGCCTGTTACTAATGAGGAAAAAGAAAAAAAATCTGAATCAACTGAGTTAACCCATCAAATCAGGTTAACCAGTCAAACCTAGGATTCGCATCATGAAAGTTTGATAACTAAATAGAAAAAAAAAATCGATGGGTCAAACGAAAAAAAAATTAACAAACTAAACAAAACGAAAAAAAATGATTAAAAAGAAAAAAAACAAAAAAAAATTCAGGTCAACTCGTTAAACCAGGTTAACCGGCCAAACCCGAGATCCATGTCATGAAAGTATGATAACTAAATAAATTTTTTTTTTCACATTAACAAACTAAATTAAAAAAAAATTCATTAAAAGAAATAGAAAAAAAAAGTGAACATTAACAACCTAAACTAAACGAAAAAAATTAATTAAAAAAAAAACAAAAACAAACAAAAGACATAAGCATATTACCAATGAGGAAAAAGAAAAAAAATCTGAATCAACTGAGTTAGCCCGTCAAACCAGGTTAACCCGTCAAACCCGGGATTCGCGTCATGAAAGTTTGATAACTAAATAGAAAAAAAAAAATCGATGGGTCAAACGAAAAAAATTGATTAAAAAGGAAAAAAACAAAAAATTTCAAACTAAATTAACAAACTAAATTAAACCAAAAAAAATTCATTAAAGAAAAATGCAAAAACAAAAACCATAGGCGGAAAAAAAAAAGGAAAACAAAAACGAAAAAAAGAAAAAGAAAAAGTCAAGTGTATCACTGTGTGCACAGTAATACACACAGTGCACAGTGATAAAAAAACAGAAGCAACAAAAGCGGGAAAAAAAAAAAAAAAACTGCAGCTACAATGAATATCTCACGCGTTTTAGAGTATTCTATAATAAAAAGGATATTGAATCTTGATCACTTGATATTCATGTTGCTGGTACGCTGAAGAGAAATGATTATTGACGACTTTGGAGTTAGAAATTACGAGGATCAATTCTATTGTCGTGTTATTGATTTTGTCCTTATAAAAAACAATTAACAAAAACTTAAAGCTACTAGAAGGAAAATTACTGTGAACTAAAAATGCAGAACACTATTTATTATAATAATGTAACAACAAAATTGCTCTTAAGATATAGTCTTTGAATCATGCATTAGGGCAAGATAACCTTTTTAGTTTGATACAATTATCATTCTTAAATTATGTGGGGATAGATTGTTTTTTTCCTTTTTTTTTGGCACAATAAAAGTATATAATTACCTCGAAAACCAAAAAAAATAAACTTACATTAAGGGTATTTTTTTAATCTTTTCAATTTTTTCATGTAAAATAATTTAATTATTCTTAAATCCAAAATTTACTCAATTGTCTTCTAGTGACTTTTCATTCTTTTATTATAGTTTTTTGGTTAATATAGAGATGATTCAAGGTCTTTTTTATATTTTAATAAATGTTAAATATTCTTAAAAAAAAATAAACTTACTTGATCATGCATTGCATGTGCTAACAAATGGGTGACACGTGTGGGGCACCCGATGACCAAAGACCACTTCTACAACGACACTTGAATTCTATCAGCGTCCATGACACTAACAATCTTTTATTTTTTCTCATTTTTTTCTCTTACCCCCTCGATTTTTGCGTCCACCCCTTAAAAATTTTAAAGCAACTCTTCAATTTATTTTTTCTTCAAATTTGATCCTTATTCTTTTAATTACTATTTATATTATTTTGAATAATTTATAAAATTTAAATTCCTTTTCAATTTCTTCCTCATTCAATATTTTCATCTTTCAAGTCTGATCCTTATTCTTTTGATTGCTATTTGTTTTTTTTAGATGGCCTCTTAAATTGATTTTGTTTTGCATTTTCATCTTTCTTAAGTTTTATTTCCTATCAAATTTGATCCTTATTTTTTTATTGCTATTTTTTTTTAAAAAAAATCATCATTCAACATTAAATTGGTTGTGAATTGAGCTTCTTGATTGAGCCTGGGTTTGGAATTTAACGGGTTGTGAGTTTTAAAGATTAACTCAAGTTTAAAAGATTCGATTAAGTTTACTTGATATTTTCTTTCCTTTCTTTGGGCTCATTTTTTTTAATTTCATCCTTCAATATTTATTCCATTAGAGATTGAGAGCTGTTATTTTTATTTATTTGTTTTATGTTAATTGTTTTACTAATTTTAAAAATGACTAGAGTTATCTCGTGTTTTTTTATTTGTTGTTCTTTATTGAATTTTCTTAAACTAATTTTTTAAATTGATTTTTTTTTTAAATTTCATCATTCAATATTGATTTGGTTGATAATTAAAATTTTTAATTCAACCCGGGTCTAAGATTTCATGGTTTGTGAGTTTGAGATATTAACTCAAGTTGAGGATGTTCGCTCGGGTTCACTTGGTTATTGTTTTTTTTTAAGCTCATATTTTTTCAATTTCATCTTTTAATATTTATATTATTAGCGATTAGGCTTCATTCTTTGTTGAATTCTCTTCCGCTAAGTTTTTAATTTGATTTTTTTTCAATTTCATCCTTCAATAAATTGGCTAGGAATCAAAATGTTTAATTCAACCCGAGTTTAGGATTTTAAAGGTTGCGAGTTTTAGATATTAGCTCAAGTTTAGGAGGTTCATCAGAGTTTGATTGATTATTTTTTTTTGTTTAAGTTCATGTTTTTTTCAGCCTCATCCTTTAGCATTTATATTATTAGGATTAGGCTTCGTTCTTTGTTGAATTCTCTTCCGCTAATTTTTAAATCTGATTTTTTTTTCAATTCCATCCTTCAATAAATTGGCTAGGAATTGAAATATTTAATTCAGCTCGGGTCTAGAATTTCATGGGTTGCGAGTTTAAGACATTAACTCAAGTTTAGAAGGTTCGCCCGAGTTTGTTTTTTTTTTTTCAAGTTTTTTAATCTAATGTGTTTTTTAGTCTCATCATTTAATATTTATATTATTAGCGATTAGACTCTATTTTTTTTATCTGCTTTATATATGATTTTTTGTGAATTTTTAAAATGACTCGGGTTATCTTAGGTTTTTTTATTTTACTTTGGGAAATTTTTAAATCAATATTTATTTTTTTAATACCATCCTTCAACATTATATCGGCTAAGAATTAATTTTCTTTTTAGTTCCATCCTTTAAATTTGAGGTTTTTTTTTATAATGAGTTTCATGATTTTCTTTGATTTTCTTTATATTCGTTTGTCATGGTCATGTCACTTATACCTAAGATTTGATAGGTTGACATGAGTTGGATCAAGTTTTTCTAGGGTCACTTTTTTTTTAAAATTTAATAGTTTTTACGTTCCCTCTTTCAACATTAGGTTCTTTTTGAATTGAGCTTTACAATGTTTCTTGGTTTGCCATCTTTTGGTTTATCTTATTCACATGATTAAGATCATAGAGTTTGGTTGACTTACCTATATTGTTGAGTATTTTTTTTTATCTTTTTTTTAATTGATTGTTTTTTTTAATTTTATCATTCTATGTTGGGTTTATTTTAAATTAAACTTTGATTTTTTTTATTTGTTTTTTATTGGTTTATTCCGATCTCATGACTTAAACTTGTATATTTGACATACTCACTTAGATCGGCTCAGGTAAAAAAAAAATTAAGTTTTGTTATTCCACATTTGATTGGATGAAATCATAGCTTCATCATCTTTTTTCGTTTTGATAATTGTTTTTTTTATTTTTCAAGTTCTCATTATTCTTTTTATTTAAATAAGTTAATTTACTTTAATTTTTTATTCTTTAATTCTCCATTTAAATTATACCAACTTTTTAGATCCCGAGTCAATAGTTTTTTTTAAAAAAACATGCTTATTTTTTATTATATTTGTCTTTCCATAGTTTTTATGAGCGGAAAAACACCCATTCCTTTTATGCATCTCAAAAGGCACTTCTGATTTTCCTCTTCTTTTTCTTGTTCGTTCTCTATAAATAAATATAGAAAACTTTAAATAATACATTTTATAAAAAAAAAACCAAAAACATTTCTACAAATATATATCACCGCATTAAAAAATATACATAAGTAGAAATAATTTATTTTTATGCATGTCTAAACGCAGTCCTGATTTTTTTTCTTTCTTGTGCATTCTCTTTTGATTTTTGAATAAATAAAAAATATAAAAAACTTTAAAAAATATATATTTTTTAAAACCAAAAACATTTCTACAAAAATATATCACGGCAGTAAAAGATATACATAAGTAGACATAATTTAGCAATTTTTTATTGATAACTTTTTTGAATGAAGTGTGATAACTCTAATTTATTTGGTTATTATACAATGAAGGTGGGCTACGAGGCTCAACAAACTTATAATAAATGAAAAAACACTTGTTATCTTACGAGATTAGTAGGTGGAAATTTCCAATTAAAATAAAAAAAGAAGAAGAAATATATGGAAAATCTTGGTAAACAAATAAAGCAGCACGATAGTTTCCATAGTTATTACTATATTTGTTGTCTGCGCTAGTATGAAGGCCGGGAAAAAAAAATCGATGTAAAAGAAAATATTAGGGGTAGAAAAATCTTAGACCGAGTCATTACTTTAATTAGTAAAGTTAAATAATATTAAAAAAATAGAAGTTATACTTTATATACTAAAAAACTTGGGAGCACCTCTCTGTTTTTTTTCTTAATTTAATTTTGAATTTATCTTTATAAATTATTTTAGTTTGATTTCTTTAAAGTTATTGCAGTCCCAAACAAATATCTTAATATTTGGTTTATACTCAATTTTACAAGAGTTTATTTTTATTATCATATAATTTTTTTAAAAAATATTTTTTTAAAAACAAAGTTTTTAAACCCAGGAAAGTTTGTCACCTGGTGTGGATTTTGCAAGTTATATTACAAAGTACGAGTCATTTAAATATGTCATCGTCTTAATATTACAAAAAAAATCATACTAAACTTTGTAAGTTAAACCATACTTTTTACCAATCATCTGGGTTGGCTTCGAATCTTTTAGATTCACTGGATCATATCAAGATAATTCTCATATAATTTAATTTAAATCTGAACTAGACAATAAGTCAAGTAAAATTTTTCTAAGATTAACCCGTTGAGTCAGATTTAATAATAATATCAGATAACTTTTTATAACCTAAATATATTTTCTTACACTATTTTTTTTATTTGTGCCATGGTGTAGTGTTACCCTATGAACTTAGTAATCACTCAAATTATCTCACAAGGACAACTTTAGAAATTGATTCTAACATGTCACATGGATGTTCTAACATATAATTACATCCTGTCAAAACTCAAGCGAGACCTATATGCCCACAACAATAAACAAATAGAGTGATATAATAAAGGGACATGCATCATATGACATTAGCCTGATGTTTTACAGTTAGCTATAAAAAATGAAAACAAAAACTAACTAAAATAAACAAATAGAGTGCCACCTTTCTGCGCACAACAACAATAAACAATTCAATGGTGCCCTTGACATACAACAAATTTGAACGTTCTCGACGCTCAAATCTGGTTAGGAAAATTTGGATTTCACCGTTGGTTGCAAGTTATGCCTTCATTGCCAGCTAAAATCAAGTACTTGTCTCTTCTTGTAAGCTTGGTGCACTCAAAGCTCAATGCCTTGCCAATCTCACTCTGCACGTAATTGGCAACATCAAATCTTGATTTATCACTGTCCTGGCATGTGGACAGTCCAGATACGCCGTCGAGCAACTGAATAGTGTAACTTGGTCGAGGGTTCATGAGGAAGAAAAGTGGGTCTAGGCACTTGAGCCCACCGGCAGTTGTGCCATAAAACATGCTCACATGGGTGTCCAAAGCCACAGGCACTATGTCATCGCTCATCTCAGCAAATAACGGGCTAAATCTCAAGAGGTATGGCTCTCTACATGTGGTACCTTCTGGGCAAACCACAAGATCCCCTTGATTTAACAGTCTCTCCATCATCTTTGCATCTTGTTCACGATCACGAGTTAAGCGAACGGTCCTGATTGGTGACAGTATCTCTGACAATCTACTAAGGCTGTATGTGACAGCAGTGAAATTTTTCTTTAAGGCGAAAGAAAGGTACAGAGGATCTAGTAATGTTCTATGATTGCAGACATAAAGGAGGCCTTTTTTGGATTCATTTTCTTTTGAGCTTGGAAGCACTGAAGAAGACAATTTGGGTTTTGATATCGCTACTTTAACCCCAGTGAAAGTTAGTGTGGGAATGGACATGCTATATGGAAGAGATAAAGCCACAGCGGCCCTGATCAAGGCAAGGACGAAGCCGAAAGGGACCCACATGAATAATGCTAGAGTGGCCAGTGGGGTTGGTCTTAGAGCAAGTCTACCGTCGTGGAAAATAAGGGGTTTTGGGTATCTGTCTCTTGGGAGGTGTTGCCAGCTTCTCTTGTCTACCCTTCTGACCAAGTAAATCTCCTGTTGTGAGAAAGCAAGAAAGCAGCATTAAGTACGAGAAATTTAGAGTAGTCATGTAAGGGAACAAAGAAACAATTCAGTACTGTCCCTTTCCGTTAATTTTTACTAGCTAAAATATATTCTCAAAACATGCATATATAGGCAAATAGTACTTAACAAAGGACTCAATTGCTTATATACACAATGCAAATGCATGAAAATGTTGGTTTACGGCTCAAGAAAAAAAAAAACAAAGGATATATATATGAAGATGTTCGGAAAAAGAAAAGCTCACCTTGCAATGGGAAAATAAAGGATGATCAAGAGAGCTATTTAACTGACTAATGCCAATGATATCGTCATGGCTAATAACACTATCCTTTCCGAGTATCTCCTCCAAGTTTAGCATGTCTTTCTTCTTCTCTTCCAAGAGTCCCAAAAAATACCCACAGCCCGTCTTCAGCTCCCTCCCAAGAACACAGTTAACATCCAAGTAGTCTCTTAGGAAACTTTCAATCATGACTTGAGGGAAGTGATCACTCACGGCCACTTTCCTCCCTCCTCTTTTCAATTCCTCAAGTGCCTCCAACCCAACATCCTCCAAGAAAAACTTCGGCAAAACAGCACTTCCAACCCTAAAGCTCTCTTTTTTTATCCCGAAGAAGCAAACCATTACCATTATCTTTAAGCCCATATCTTGACCAACTAAGCAAATAAATGGGTATAACAGAAAGAGAATAAGGGCCCTTAATAAGCTTCCAGCTTCGAAAGCCACAAGCATAAAGTAAGGAAACAAAGAGTATGATTTCAGCAAAGTTCCTTCCACATTAAAGACCATTGTTTTGGCTGATAAGTCTGATCTAAAAGAAAGAGAAGCATACTTCTGGTATTTGCCATGGGCTGCATGGACATTGCTCAAACTTCTTTGCAGACCTTTTGGGTTCCTGAACTGTCTAGAGATAATGCGAAAGAAAAAGAAGAAGAGGTTTTGGAAGAAAAACGCCCTTGGAAACATTTTTTCAGCGTTCACAGTGCCAATATCGCTGGAGGTGTTGTGCATGGTGTCTGCTCTTGTTAGAACCATCCTTGTTTTATATTGTAGCAGGTATAATAGAGCCCTTGCAATTGCTTATTATTACAGGCATGCCACCAGTACAACACGGTTACGCACTGTACCAAAGTACCAAAATAGAAAAAGACAACACGGTTCATATTAATAACTCAAGACCGCGTCGTCACTTGCACACCAAATAGGACAATGTTTTTTTCTTTTCCGAGATAATAAATTGAGGATTAATATATAATTGTTATATTTATTATAGCTGATTAATGTTACTGATTTGACTTATGTTATGAAATAATTATGAATTTTAGATGATTAGTTTAGCATTCATCTTGATAACTTTTAATTTAAAAGTAAATAATTCATTTATATATGATCTTAATAAAAAACTATAAATTTCCTAGATCTCAAGATTTTTAAATCGAAACCATAAAATTATCTACATAATAATAACTAATGAACTATAACGAACAAAATTTGAATACGAATCTCGTTTTTATTATTTTTTAATATCATAACAAATTCAAAAATTACTAGTTGAGCTCCTTCAGATTAGGTTGGAAATCTTTTTTTTTTTTTTAGATGATGATCTACAAATTGGACCGAATCTCTCTTCAAATATATATAGCAGGGCCCATCCATATTGCGAAGGGAAGCTTCAAGTAGTGGGACCGTTTATCTGACCATTGCTGTCAAACAGGGAACTTATTAACGAAGGAAACTTATCAACGAATAGAGGGTTGGTGTCACGGGATAATTTTTTACTCTATGAATAAATCCATGCGGCAGTTTAGTTTCTTACTAGACTTAGCCTTTTCTTATTAATGCAACTCGTGTTTGTTAAGCAACTAAGTTTTTCACTCACCCAAGAGGTTTCCCACACTTTCTCTCATTACATAGACAAGCAGAATACACAAGTAGATTGCACAACACAAAGCACACCGAGAATACAAGAAGAACTCTCAACCTTTATTTATCTCGTCAACAAAGGATTACACAATGTGTGCTATGCACAGAATTTGCATGCTACACAATCAAACTTACACACGTTATTTCCTCTCTATGCATTCCCTATCTCGTATGCTCTACATCTAAGAGCATCAACAACTATTTATAGCCAAGTCTGTGAGCTGTAAGGCTCACCCATGATCTTCTATTTTTCAGGACATAGTGGGGCACTTTCTCCCCCATGTTCTCCACGATCTCAGCAGCTTGGAGAGCACCCCAGTTATGCTCCCACGTTCTGCCCCCATGATGCTGTCACTTCACCCACGTTCTGCCCCATGATCCCATGATTTAGGAAGACCATGACTGCCACTGCCCACGTTCTGCATGCCCACCTGGCAGCCCCATCTGCCAGCTCTTGCTTCGTCAGCTGTTAAGTCACTCGTATGCCTTGGACAGTCCTTCGTCCAAGTTTCAGATCATGCCAAGTCGATCCCATGACTTGCACAAGCCGTTGCGCGCTGCTAAATTCGCATTTGCATGCAGGCTGCCAATTCCTGCGCTGCCGAATTCGCATCTGCGTGCAGGCTGTCAATGTCTTCGCTGCCGAATTCCTCGACAACCCTTGTTCTCATCAGCCTATGCCCCTAACGAGTTTTCCTGCCTGGCTTGGACATTCCATCGTCAAGCCCATGTTCGTCAACAATCTACGTTGCCGATTTTCCTTTGACGAACCTACAGCTGCACAAATCTGCGCTGCCGATTTATCCCACTGTTGGCATGGCTGTCAGCATCCTTAGGCACTGTTTTGGACAGCTTGCTGAAGTGTGCACCTCGTGCACGTTTAACACCATTACAGTTGGTGTTTATAATTTAGATAGTTATTGTTTTTTTTAGTGTTTTTTTATTGTTTAGAAATAGTTGGTGCTCAGAGAGATATTATTAGTTCCATTTTGGGCTCATTTTAAAGAAAAAAACAAATACAAAAAGGAAATAAAAGATGAAATCCATGATCGACCAAAAGTGATAAGAATATTTCTACTTAAGATTTCTTTTTTATACTTGTATCTATTTTTTTCTTTAAAATGAACTCATGAAGTAATTAATAGGATTCTACTAATTACTCCTCGAGCATTATAAAATTTTTTGTGAGTTTGGAATTTTGTTTTTTTAGTAAAACCTTAAAGGGTCCTCCAACTATAAGGGTAGTTTTGATCGAGTCTCCAAGGAATTTAATATCTTGATACGTCTATAGTTTTAATAGCTTATTAATTATTGGTACTCTACAGGGTCAATTACATACATAGTTCATGTACTATGATGATTTGATCATTGAGTATATCTACTACTAGTATCTTTATACTGTTGGGTTCTCAAATATACATACACGCAGCGAAAATGATAAATTTAAAATATTATTTGAAAGTTTCTAGGATTTTATTAGACAGATTTAGAGTCGTTTAGGATTTATTACCTAAAGATCTGATCTTTTTCGGGTTAGAATAATTTTTTAAATGCTAGTTTATCACAAACCACAAGTCATCTAATTATTCAGTCTCCAACGATAATCTACACGAACCACCGGTGATAAATTTTCTAAATCTCTATTTAGGAGAGAGAGATTGCTATATTTAGAGTGCTAGCTTTTTATTTTGTGACTTACATAGTTTTTCTGTCTAAGAGACAATCTCTTATAAAAAATAAGAGGCATAGTTTTATATTTATAGAGAATCCTAAAAATCATTTAAATGATAAAATATATATTTTCCCTTTAAATAATACTCACATATTATTTTAGAATAATTTTAGAAATTTAACCAATCAAGTCTCTACTTGATTATTTCTAATATGTTGGTCCAAATATAAATTATAATTCTAAATAAATTGAATTAAATAAATCAAACAATTTAATTTATTGTCAATTTAATAATTGATTAATTTATATTTAAAGATCAAGTGTACCGTCTACCAACATGTCATGATCCCTCAAATATTAGGAAAGTCATAGGTAGTTTGACTTAATCTTTCAATGACCGGTTTCTCAGTGTAATTATTATTCATTTATTAATAATTAATATTCTGATTTAGATATTTTAGCATGGAGTGTGTCTGCCATGTCAAATCATATTTTTTTTCCAACATTATAATCACTGATCCTTTAAATAAAATTTAAAACTCTTTTCAAATTTCATTCCACCTTGCGCAATGATTTAACAATTAATATTATATGAGAACATGTGGAATATTTTTTCTAATTCACCTAGGGTGATGAATCCTCTATTGATCACTCAAGTACCTTCATATAGTTTATGTTATATCCAATGTCCATCAATTTGTTACCTTTACCAAGATAATATGTAATATGATCAAAACATAACACTCCCTATATAAAATAATTTAGTGATCTCAAGTCTAAGAATCACTTACATAACCGTCATGTGAATCTTTCCATAGACATATGTGATATCTCCATATGAAATTCTCATGTGGGTCAGTCCAGTGTGCATGTTTTATGACAAACATATACATATTAGTTTTAAGTATCCCTTATATCTTATCTTATTAGAATAGTATATTGAAAAGGAAAATATGTTTTAAAAATATTATGTATGTAAATGCGCCATATTAGAACCACTCTCATTCTTCACTCTTAAGATAAAGTCCAGCTCATGAGCAAATGCTTTCAGAAATAATTCAAAGGAGTGATGTGGTAGTTAAATATGTATTTTTTGTTACTTGATTTTCTTTCTAAGTTCAAATATGAGATTAGCACTCAGATGAATTTATTAAATTTTACTGAAAGTATTAGATTAACATAAAAGAATACGCTCGATCGATCTTAATAATATATCGTCTAAGAAAATTGGTGTTAAAATACTCTTTACAGTCATTCATTTACAAAAGTATAGCGAGTTCAATCTCTCCCTCTCTTTCTTGACCATATTTCATCTTCTTTTGATTAATAATATTTTTTTTTTAACTCCAAATCACAACTAATAATATTCTTTAAAATAATTAAGTCAAATGATAAAGAAAACAATATTAAGGTTTCGGAAAGCATTCTCGCACGAACATAGTTAAATTAGTCAAAACCCTTGTTCGTATAATTTTTTTTATTGCTTCATGAAATGTTTGATTCAACAAGAAAATACTCGAGTGTATATAGAAATTAATATAGCAGTTACATTGATGTCAACCAAATAAAGAAATAAAAAATGAGTAGTAAAAAAAGTGTTTTTTTTTTTATAAAAAAAAGTGTTTAAAGAGGCATTCTTTTATGGAATGCAATTTTTTTTTTATAATTACATGGAATACTAAATTTTATTCATAATTAGTTGAACATTTATTTATTATTAATTTTTTTAAAAATTCTGTTTGGTTATTGTCTTAATATAAAAGATATGTTATCATGTCCTTTTTGTTTTGAATTGATATAAATTTATTCTAAAATTATTTTAAAAATAAATTTATTTTATATTTTTGTTTTAATCTCTTCAATCAAATATTTTTTTTTTTAGTACACTAATAAACACAATTTTAGAAATGGCATGTGCATGTGAATATTGTTTATTTAATTCGATAGCTAAGGTTTGGTGGAAATTCATATATACTCAATTTTATTAGGAATTATTAACCAATCACTTTTAAAGTAAGTTGAACACGATTGGAAAATCAAGGCTTTTAGTAGGACTATCAATTTTCAAGTTTTTAAAACGAAGTACGTTAAGTATATATTAACTCATAAAAATAGTATGATTTTATGAATTAAATTGTAATTTTAACAACTTTGAGTAGGACTATTATTGAAGTATAATAGTAAATTTCCTATGCATAATTACAATTAAAAAATTGTAGTTGTTAAAATTCGAATTTTAGTTAAAATCTATTGAAGTCTACAGTCTGCTACTGCTAGTACTGTATTTGTAGACAACTGAATTTAATTAACTCCTAATAAATTTAATTATATAATGATATCAGTAAGTGGTAGACATCATCATCATAATGTTATTTCAACTTTTTATTTATTATTTATTTGAAATTTCCTAACCGGATATTTTTTTTTTAGTTTAACGTGGGTGTCCGGGCCAGCTTGCGCGCACCTCGACTAATCTCACGGGCCCTGAAGATAACAACCATGTAAGCCTCCAGTGGCCATCATATAAGCAACCACATGACTCAAACCTGAAACCATAGAGAAAATAAACTTTTTAATTTCAAGTTCTTTCCACTGGTCAAACCGGATATTCTAATTTGTCAAGTCCATGCAGGCCAGCAATCCTACGCTCTGAATAGTATTTCCGTATAGATGGCTCCCGTTGACTCCTCGCAGATTAGTGTACTTCAAAGAGGGACAAGGTAAACTCTCTCGGCACCCATGACAGGTCGTCCATGGCACGTACGACTTCATCTGTGACAAGTGACCCCGTCAACCTCGCAAAACTTCTTGTCCAAATAATTGTACTTTCAATCCACTCCTTGTAGGAAATTTTAAATGCGTGGAATCATTCACTTGACAACAAAACCAGTCCGAACCATCTAATTCTTTAAAGTATAGCATTAAATTTGGCTCGAGGGTTGATTTAATTAAGGAATTAGGTTATATAAATTATCTTGGGTTAATTCAAAAAAAAATTAAAAAAATATATTTAAGGTTTTAATATCTTATATAAAAAAAATTAAGAAATATTTAACATATATGTAGGTTATAAAAAAAAATATGAAGTTAAATATTCACAAATTAACTTTATATTTTTTAGATTTATAAAAAAGTATAAAAAAACAGGTTTTATCTGGATTATGCTAGATCACTCGGCTCCGAGCCAATCCGTCGAGACGTGGATTTTATATCTATGTTTTAAAGTAGTCCTCATTATATTGAGATGTGTAAATATACATCTTTTGATAGTATATGGGAACACTACTATAGCTACGGATCAACACGAATTTGTGGAATCAGATATGGCGGGAATTCATGCCAGATCAACGCTGGTCAAATTAATGAGGTCTGTAAAGTGATCAGTAATGGTTAGCAAATATCGAGTCACGAATTGTGCCGACATAAGATTTATTCCTTCATAAATGCTAACAGTTCATATGTCCAATGGTCATTCTATACGGACCAGAGCAGTCATCTGATTTTTGCTTGCTCGGCCGGTGCCCGGGGCATTTTATTTCAACCTAATAATTATTTCTGCCGGTATCCAAATCTAATAATTTAAACTATTAATAAAATTTTAATATATAACTTATATTATTCTCGAATAAATTTAGATAAAGATGAGCAAAATAATGAAACTTCAGCCATCAAAGAAGGACCCGTTGAAACCTGCAAGCTGTGAAGGGTAAGGGGAAGAATCAACTGAAAGCTGTCGTGTGAGCATGCCATGCCAGTTAAGACTGCTGCAATTTATGACCCAACCATAAAATTAGGCGTGTTTGCAGCCAAGCATAGCATATGGGCATGTCTTTGAATTTAATGGTGGGCTCTTGGGGTGGTTTCTCCTCCCTCGTTCCACATTTCGAGAAATAGACCTTTCGGGCATCATTAATGTACAAATCCCGACAAGGAGTTTTTTTTCCTATTGCCAGTCATTTCTTTATATACAGGTTTTACGAATATGAAATATGTCAATTCAGCTAAGCATAGCATATATATGCCTTGGCTTTTACCTTTAAAAGTTAATTACAGGAGGTATTTTCTATAATAATTTGAAGCAACTACATTTACAGTAATTTCATGTGGGTAATTATTATGATTATGCTATGTGTATATCGATTTTTTTTTTTATCGGTAGAGCCAACATTTCAAGAATTTATTTAAAATAAAATTATCATCTAAATTTCATTAACAAAATTAAAAGTGCAGCTTATGAACTATTTAAATAAATAAAACCTTGTAGTGTCTTTTAAAATGTCTACACTATTGATGAAGTTCTAAATATTCAAATAACCTAAGAATAAAACTTTTAATTTTTAATTTTTGTTTCATTAAATAATTTAACACCATTATTATAAACTGTTTGAAGTAAAGTGAATTTTAATGGAGTAAAGTGACTAGCAAGGCATTTAAAGAGGTTAAGAAAGAGGTTAAGAAAAAGATGATGGAGATTTTATTCTTGACTTTACTAAAATGTTTGAAGTTGAGTGTGATACATCGAGTGTTGGAATAGTTCGGAGTACTTAGTTAGGAATGTCAACCTGTAGCATATTTTAGTAAAAAACTTAATGAGGCTAAACAAAAATATTCAACCTATGATAAGAAATTTTATGTAGCAGTTCAAACGTTGTGTTATGGACACCATTATTTGTTGCTATATGAGTTTTTCTTTACTCAAACCATGAGGCTCTTCATTATCTCAACTCCTAAAAGAAACTCAACTATAGGCATAGTCATTGAGTTTAGTATTTGCAAGCTTATTTATTTGTCTCATAACATAAGTTCAGGGTTGAAAATAAGGTTGTAGATGCCTTGAATTGTCGAGTAACACTATTATCCATAATAAATGTCCAAGTTACCGGATTTGAAGACTCAAAGAAGAATATGAATCTTACCCAAAGTTTGAAGAGGTATATGTAACCTTGAGAGATGAGAGTACCCTTGTCGTATATGGCTATTACCTTCAAGAAGAGTATTTGTTTCGAGACAACAAGATTTGTATCCTGTAAATATCAATACGTGATTTTCTGATTTGAGAGATTCATGTGGGAGGTTTTTTAGGACACTTTGAGATAAATAAGACCATTGAAAAGGTGGAATGTCAGTTTTTTAGTGCAGTTCATAGAGAGATGTAGCTAAATTGATTGGTCAATATTGAACATGTCAATTAGCTAAGCATAGAAAACAAAACACTGGTCTTTAAACTCCCCTTCATATTCCCACTTGTCCTTAACAAGATACAAGTATGGATCTTATGCTTGAGCTTTCACGTACCGTGAAGAAGTATAATTCTATATTTATATTCTTTGAATGTTTTTCTAAGATGACTTATTTTATCCATGGTACTAAGACCACATATGCTTCTAGAGTTGTTAAACTTTATTTTGATGAAATTATCAAATTGTATGTCTTTTCTTAGACCATAATCTCGGATAGGGATGTACGGTTTATGAGTTACTTCTAGAAAACCCTTTAGTATATGATGGGAAATAAGTTGAAATTTTCTAGTGCCTACCACCTTCAAATTGATGGCCAAACTGAGATGATCAATAAGAATTTAGGCAACCTTTTAAGATGTTTGACTCATGATTGTTACAATTGAAATTGGGATTTTGTTATTCCTACAACTTAGTTTGCTTTTAATAGTTCGGTCAATAGGTCGATAGGAATGAGTCCATTTAAAGTTGTTCATGGTTACAAACCTAGAAAACCTTTACACTTCTTCCCATGTCTCTTTATGCTAGGTTATCTTAGTCACCCAAGTCATTTGCAAGTAGAGTTCAAGATTTGAATGTCAATATCACAAAGCATATTCAAGAAAGTAATGTGCAATACAAACTTCAAACTAATTTGTATATGCATCACAATGAATATAGTATTAGAGATTATATCATGATACAATCATAAATTGCAAGCATATAATGCTAAACCATTCAAAGTGCTATAACAAGTTTGCTCAAATGCTTATGTTATTGATTTACCACTTGAATTTGGCATTAGATCCACTTTTAACATTGAGGATCTGATTGCATACAAGAGACCACAACTCATCCTGTATGATCCTTTGAGACTTCACCTAGTCTCACTCCTGAAGATCCTCTTAAAACCCCAACTTTATCCACTTTATCATCGATACAAAAGAAAAATATTGATGTTATTCTGGATGAACACATTATTTTTACTAAGGGTGGTAAGATTCAACGATTCCTAGTTCGTTGGGTGAGACAATTTGATTCAGATTGTACTTTAATTACGAGAGATAAATTGCAGTGGATTGATCTTGATTTTTAAAAGTACTATCAGAGTCGTTCAGATCTACACTCGACAGGGTCGAGTTTTTCTAACTCTATGAGAGTTGGTGAAGACACTAGACCTATACAGTAGATTACACGAATATATGGACAGAGACGATGAAGGATTGCTTGGCATATCAGTCTTCGGTTGGGAGATTAAGTCTATACATACCTATTTTATTGTATTTCTTTTTATCTTAATTATTTATTTATGCTTTATTTTTGTTGGACAATCTTATTTAATGGAATGAGCCTAATAACTAGTTGTTTTAGGGTTTATTATTTATATATAACTTTTTAGACCTACAATAAAATAGGTATGTATAGGATAAATCTCCCAAAATACATAAGAATGCGGTAGATGGCTGTAAGAAAGCAAGGACATAAAAAATTGAAAGAAACCATGCTTGGCTTTTATTTTTTTACATGGTATTTTTCACTGTTTTCCCTTTCTTTTATCATTTGCTCACCTTATATGGAAAGCGTACAACCATCTGCAGATTGGTGAATTGACATCTCTCCTTTACTGTTCTTATAGTTTGACACCTTCGTCTCGACACCATCTTCTTGGTTTTTTAAATGTAGAGAAATTGAGCACTCTTGGTTTGAACTACATCATAGAAAGATGTACCATTAATTCTGTCACTCTAGAGCAAACACCATCTAAATAGTTGGAAGTGGATAAAGGCATTTTTATATTTTTCCACACTGATCATGTCGATCGGCCTTGATGATTTTTCTTTTTCCCGTAATCGCATTGATTTTCCTGTATGGTTGGATAGTGTATAGACAGACACTCAACTATTGTCCAACAATAGTATAATTGCATAGAACAGCAGGATTTAAAGTTGTTGTACACTGATTAACTGGCATTTCACAAATGAGTAAAAAGAGTTATTCTTTTGTGGGAAAAAGCAACACGAGAGGAATCTAGGCAGATTTGACTTCAGCATCAGAAAAATTTCACATCTGTAGGAATTTTACTGAATTTCGATACAAGGATCAAACGAATATAAATGGTATTTTGATGGCCATGCATCGGTAGCATGGTACATGAAACTAGAGAAAACCTGAGAACTAAGACAAGTACGATAATACAATCTTAAGCATTCATTTCCGGCCAAAAAAAATAACCGTGTTTTCACTTTGTGGGAAGTTGGGATGAATTATTGATCGAGCATGGAATAAAAGCTAAAAAGCAGGGATGTTAAGGGATTTTTTCAGTTTTCAGATACTGCTCTGATAATTCCACAGCAGCCAAATTCAAGGTTTGTCTTTTTTCGCTCTGAGCAGTAAGTTGGTTGAGTTCATGGCATCAAAGAAGCTGAGCTGACCACTTGAAAGAGGATGCGTGACTTTTAGCTTGAAATAGATTGTTTGTTGCTGGATGAAGACTCACGGGAGTTTACTCCTAATCATGCTGACGTTGAAGCAATTCTGCATTATGTGATGATGTTAATGACTTCCGAAGCTCAATTATCACTTGCTAGTCATATAAGACATGTAAATGATGAAGCTGTGCATCTATCAACTAGGTACACACACCTGTACTAATGCATCCCTGACGACATATTTACTACTCGGAGTTGTCCACTTATTCTGCAGACTTTGCTAGGAGGAAGTACCGATTTGATGTACTTTGATTGTTATAGATTAACACAAATTTTACTCAAAAAAATGCATTCCAAGAGAAAAACATAGCAAAAATATTTGAAACACTTCACATACATTTACTGGTCACTAGTCAGATTCCATGACATACAGTAGAAACCAATGATGTTATTAAACAAAACCCTAAGCGTATGATTCCAAGAAGAAGAAAAATCAGAAAAATATCATGCACATTTCACTTATATTTACTGGACAGGTTCCATGACATTCAGAAGACAACTGATGTTAAATAAAACACTGCAAGATAATACCAAAGCATAGCTGTAAAGTAGAAACCATGGGAGAGATGTTTATCAGGGGCAATTTTCGTATGAGCTGTCTATCAGCATATTTTGTAAAGTGGGAACATGTTTAGTATTATCATGACAAATTTTGGACAAAAAATGCAGCTTGCTAGTGAATATACTAGACATGCAGCATATGAGTTGTATGGAATAGAGTTTCTAGTATAAGACCATTCTAAAAGTCTTTCTACCTTGATAGATAATAATGAGGAAGAAGATGATTGTGATGAACATGGCAGATAAGCTACTGCTCGAAGATGACGCCTTTGCTGCTCTCATCTTCTTTAGCGCTTTAAGTCTTTCAATCCTGGCACGTTTTCTCATGGCAAGCTCGGTGATTTCTTTCATCAACTTCCGGTCAGAAGCATCCAGTGACAGACTTCTAGGAGGTCTCGGTGGCTTGGGAGGTTTTCTCAAATTCTTCTTTATATGTTTCTCTTCGACATCCTTCCTATCCACAAAGGCTTTCTGCTGTCCCTCTTTTCCTTCTGAATTCTTGTCTATCAACAATTCCACATCCTCAGCACCAACCTCGCCAAAGCTTGATGAATTCACCAATCCTTGAAAACCCACAGGAACAGTCCATGCCTCCATTAAAAGTGCCTTGGCTTGTCCATTTGCTGAAATGGGATCGCTCATTCGATCCTCATCACTGGTTGTCCCGCCACTTTCAAGATCAACTTCAAGCTCCCTTTCTCTCGAAACGAATCGGCCCATCATCCAAGGTAGATATCGATAACACTACTCTCCCACTATTTATAACTCAAACACTGTTATCATCGTATTGTAAAACTCACAAATGAAAGTGTCGCCTCAATCAAATCCTATTGAAGGAACTCTTCATTCCAAGCTAAAACAAAGAGAACCCTTGATCAACTGTAATGCCCAAATCTATCCACAAATGCAGAATGCAGTGAGCCCTCGTAATTCAGGAAATGTTTTTACTTGCCACCCATAATTTATCAATCAGGATAAACATCTTTTGAATTCTCTCTCACTCACCCAAACCTCAAACAATCAACAAACCCCAACATGCCAGAACCTATGACATTAAATGTAAAATTTCAGTGTTGAATCAATAAACTTGAAAACGTCAAAAAGACAAGTACAAGGAACAAGAACAAACAGAAATCATGTAACGATCCATATCAAAAAAAAAAAAAAAGTTCCCTTTAAG
>Ga0307517_10005145_pt1 | contig 19856 bp, 24 predicted proteins | sample 23_EM_MG_FD_194515 | JGI IMG/M metagenome (GOLD analysis project Ga0307517, IMG submission 194515) | Populus trichocarpa ectomycorrhiza microbial communities from riparian zone in the Pacific Northwest, United States - 23_EM | ecosystem: Host-associated > Plants > Roots > Unclassified | place... | reverse complement strand
TTTCGGATTATTACATCTCATCTTCGCATAACACCTACCTTGTTGGTCACCAACTCGTCGGGGTCAGCACTATCGAAGGATATATCCGTGCCCTTTTGCACAGCTGCCGGAGCGTTGAATGTCAGCACTCCACTTGTTTTCTACAATTAATTCGTCTCTGATTTCACCTCGATTGATTGAACTCGCCGACAGTGGATATCTACGATGGCGACCATGAGCCAATGATCTACCACGGGAATACCTTAACGTCAAAGGTCTCTCTCCGCGACGTTTGCCAGGCCATCGCCAAATACTCCTTTGTCACATCGCCATACCCCGTTCTGATCTCTGCTGAAGTTCACTGCGGAGTCGCGCAGCAAGATAAGATCGTCGATATCATGGTAGAAGTGTTTGGCAATGCGATAGTGCAGGCGCCTGTTGAAGGTCGGCCCAAGATCGAGGCGTTGCCCAGCCCGGAAGATCTCAAGAATAAGTTCCTGCTTAAAGTCTGTACCTACCCAACGAATCATCCTTCATTCTGACAAGAAATACATAATGTAGGCCAAGAACCCCCATGTCGTTGAACAGCTAGCAGCTGCACAAGCCGCTCGCCTTGCGCAAAAAACTGCCGCACAAAAGGCCGCTGAGCCCGAGGCGGTTAGCCCTTCGTCCGAGTCTTCCGATAACGAAGCGGAAATTCTCCTGAAAGAAGGCCTTACCGACCTCAAGAAAACGTGGAAGAAATTCCGCGGCAGTGATTCAGGATCTGCAGAAAAACCGCCCAAGGCGAAGATGTCATTCCGTCTCCTCTCTCTCCTCGTTTATACTGTTGGCGTTAAATGCCATGGCATCGATTCGCAAGTCGAATACGCGCCGGAACATATATTCTCGCTTTCTGAGAACTCAGCCAATCGACTGTTGAAGGCCAGTATTCAGGATCTGGTGAAGCACAACCATACGCATCTTGTTAGGATATACCCGAAAGGGATGCGCGTAAATTCGACAAATTACGAGCCTCATAGGTACTGGGCGGCAGGATGTCAAGTCGTTGCGATAAATTGGCAGACATTTGGTGAGAATGAGATATACATGATGTTCGGAGAAACGACTGAGATTTCTATCTTAGACTTGGGATATACGATCAACCAAGCGATGTTTCAGCGCAATGGAAGGGCTGGACTCGTTCTGAAGCCGGAGGCCCTTCGTTTCCCAGAGAAGAACCTTCTCTCGAATCGCACCCAGCACTTCTTCGACGTTACGGTACGCAACGACACCCTCCTATAACCCGTTTGCATTATTCAATTCTTCTTTAGATCATATCCGCACAGCAGATCCCTCGACTTCGCGACTCCAAAGGACAAGAGATCATCGAGAAATCAATTGTGGACCCCTTCGTCGAGATCTCTCTCCATATTCCTGATTGGTCACACTCACCTTTTCTCCCTGAATCTGCAACAGCTGCTGGAGCGAAATATTCTCCATCGACAGACGCCACGACGACGAGCGTTTCTTCTGCTCGGACGGTTTCGTTCAGGACAGGGGTTATCAAAAATAATGGGTTCAACCCCGTTTGGCAGGAAGAACTGTGCCTCCCTTTCGACTGCGTCGGGAATATGATGGATCTTATTTTTGTTGAGTTCGCGGTTAGACAGGAGGGCAAGGACGACGGCGAGCCACTTGGGGTTTATTGTGTCCCTTTGGGATGTTTGGAGCAGGGTGAGCGGGGTTTTTCCCGGAAGCTTGGCAAGAACTCATTGCTCGTAATTCTTAATAGGTTTCCGACACCTTCCACTTCACGACGCTCAGTTAACCCAACATTTGTTCTCGACCTTGTTTGTCAAGATTAATATCCGTGATATCATTTAAAGGAATTGCCTGGAACCCATCCGTTATTTCCCCTTCACATCAATGCAAACCAATTATCATGTATATCATAGCATCGGACAATAAATTGTATTCTTCATTCCTGGGTGCTTATCTGCAGAATACCGCAGGAATCATGGGTCATCTATGGCACTCAAGTCGAACTATTCCCTTTACACGTGCAGGGGTTCGAGTGATGATGGGTTGACTCTTAACCCATGCCTGAATCCGGTTGCTACGGTGGCACTTCAGAAGGGAGATTGAATGTATATTTCGCAGTCCTCCTCAACCCAGATGGCAAGTCTCACGTCTCAAATAATTTTGACAACAATCAGAAACATGTTCACGGCGCACTTGCGGCGCACCCGAAAGGGTTGAATACGAATTGCGGGCCGCATCAGCGTGGTGGTGACCTTTGGTTTTTTAATTTATATATATATGTTCTATGATTCTCTGACGACGCTGGTGCTGCCTCCAGATAAGTAGGCCTGGGTTTCATAATAAATAATGCGACATTCCAGCGCAAGGAGGCCTCTGGCTACGGGATTTATAGCCATTCGGCTGGCCATCGACTGGATTTCAAGGAAACTTTGGGGCAGCAACTAGTAGCGCACCCAAAACGTATATGGGTTTCTTAAGTAGATCAGTGCTGGGTAGCGTAAAGCCCAAATAACCTATCCCCAATCTCAAAGATGTGATATGAAATTCCAGGCTTCGAAATCTGGACTGGAACATTAAGGACAGTTTCGGGGAACAGAGGAAATCGGTAGAGACTACGAGGAAACAGGAAATTATACTGAGGGTATTTTGGGTATTTTATGCATAAATATAAAAGGATAGTCCGTTTGTAAACCAGAATACTGTATCATTTCGACCGGATGTTCACGCTTTTTGGAAAAAACTCGTCCGAAATGGCCGATAAATTTTGTTTTGATTTAAGACGAATAAAAAAGAAATAGTTTTTTTCAGGTGTGATGCGTGACGTGAACATCCGGTCGAAATGGTACAGTAGTGTGGCAGAACCATAATAAATAGAACTAGGTGTGGGGATGGGAATGAGGTCCATATTGGGTCCATAGAAAAATGATGGTACTCGGCCCGTATGACATCGGCTGAGGCATATCCGAGCTTTCCTTCGAGCGCCTAGAACGGCAACGAGTACGCAGGAATCCGAGAACGACAAATAACGAATGAGAATCGCGGCCACCGACAGCAGGCAGCTAAAGAGGTACGGTAAGTTTAACACCTCAGGCGACTCGGACGTCGAGGCCATTTGAACACGGTTCCCAGCTGCAGGGCCACCTAGAAGCATTCTTCAACAGGGGATAAATATGTTATTTATAATTAAATGATATCACCTCTTGGCCCAAATATCCACACGTGTAATGTGTTCTTGAACCATGTCCATAATTCTCCACAAATTCGTGCTGATGGCGTTTGTCTTTGGCCGGTAGCTTCCAATGGCGATGCCTGGGCAGCTTGGTGCGCAGATCCACCTTCAACTGGTTGGGCAGATGTTGAAGTCGACGCCAAAGGAGGGATTTCCGACGCGGATATGTGGGTGGTTGCGCCCTCGCCTTGGTGGGTAGAGGTTGAGGCCAAAGGATGGATTTGTGATGCGGATATGTGGGTGGTTGCGCCTTCGACTTGATGGGTAGAGGTTAACGTCAAAGGAGGGATTTCCGATGCGGACATGTGGGTGGTTGCGCCCTCGATTTGATGGGTAGGGGTTGAGGCCAAAGGTTGGTTTTGTGATGCGGATATGTGGGTGGTTGCGCCTTCGACTTGATGGGTAGAGGTTAACGCCAAAGGAGGGATTTCCGATGTGGATATGTGGGTGGTTGCGCCCTCGACTTGATGGGAAGAGGTTGAGGCCAACGCCGGAGAAGCGATCCCCAATGGCAATATAGGGGGAGTGTGCGTAGACGCGTCCTCAACTCGTTGGGTAGAAGTTGAAGCCAATGCCGGAGGAGCGATCTCCGATGGCGATACGGGAGAAACGTTCGCAGGCCTGCCCTCGACGTGCTGACTGTTGGAAGAGGCTGAATCCTGGGCTGAAGGATGCGTCAACGATTGAGGAGGGGACTCCGGATCCCTTGAACTTTGTAAGGTCTCTTCGTCGGAGAAATGTATGCCGTCTTCCGCCGCAGCTCGGTCCTCGTCCCTGTGTCGTTGTTCATCTCGCTGTTGCTGAAGCCAAACGCCCATGACAGATGCAGGAACAGGCGACTCGTCTGGTTCTGGTGAGTTTCCGCTGTGCCCCATATTCCACATATCAAACTTACTAGAGCTGGAGTTTTCGTTGCATGATTTGTCACCGGCTCCGCTTGGGGACGCGCTCGAGCTCATAATGTAGTTATCCAGCGAAAGGAGGGAGGGAAAATACACGGGGGCTGACACTCCTTTCAAAGCCATGACCAATTATGAAGCTGTCTGGATGATCGAGAATCGTAAATATGGTCACCAATTCCATGACTCACGGGGATTAGAAGATTTTGTGGAATGTTGTCGCCAATGGGTTCACGGAGGTGTATTGGACGGACGGGCGTTAAAATGTCCTATTTTTAGAATGCCAAGTCGCGCAGCCCGTCTCATATAAGGATAGTGATAGTGACCACTAACAGGGCAATGTCTCGCTTCTTCTCCATCACTGGCGACCTAATTACTGAGGAAGTCATGTGCCGTCTTTCTCTTGTGGATCTTATTTCGTGCTTATCCACTTGCAAGCGACTCCATGAACTCGTCACATCGTCAACGAAATTGATCTACCTCATGGAGCTCGAAATGACAGGCATGGTAGACAATCCCCACTGCTCATATGAGCAGTACCCACGAAGTGAGCGCCTGGAGATGCTCCGACAACACAAAATGCGTTGGGAGAAGCTCGATTGCCAGTGGAGGAAAGACATCCGGCTGCCAGTTCCGGTGAAACGTTCAGATATCTTGAGTTCAGAAACGCATTTATTTCTGTTGCCTTCGAATGATCAAATTTCCCACATTCATTCGACTCCCTTGCCTGATGGTCCAGACGAAAAGGTCCGATGGAATAAGATCGGCCTTGATAAACATATATCCCAAGCAACAACGGCATTGCATGAACACCTACTTGTTTGTTTTACCATGTGAGTTGAGAATTCATATCTATTCCCCGTTGGATGTAAAATATTTCTCCCCCAGAACCGCTGCCGTACAACCCGCAGATTATGCAAGGATGCAGATCCACCTCATCCAACACTCTACTGGAGGCCCGCATCCACATGCAATCTTTCCAATATTAAATATCTGCACCGACTATAACACCAAACCACCCGAAATAAGTTGCATCTCCATCGCGGGAGCACACCTCGCGTTCTTGCTTACTCATAGAGACGGTCCACGCGATGCCACAAGTTTCCTCAATGTATGGAATTGGAAGAGTGGACAACGCCTGGTGGAAATGGTGGAAATGGTACAGGAGTCACCTAAAGGTGATTTACTGTTTATACGAGAAGATCTACTCATGGTTTTCAACATGAAGGATCTATCGTTTGACATTTATTGTATTTTCCCTGAATCGGGGGCTACTAATGGCACGGGAGGCGTCCGACTCATTCAATCATTGCTTCTACCTCGGCTCGCTAACAAAGCCTCACTTAAATATATATTCTTTAAGCGATCGCAAAGCTCCATCGTTTCAAATCCTTCGTCATCCTTCGTTCAACGTGGCTTACAGGAGCGCCCTTTCATAAACGATCCTCTTAGCGCCATCGTTTGTATTAACTTGTGCATAGTGCAGTCGTCCGGTCGTAACACGCAGTGCGACTTTGTCTCACCTTTACGCGCATTTCTTGCGCACGCTATAGAAGCCCTCGACGCTTACCAAAAGGTCGAATATCTCGAAGAACGACCCCGTGTCGTTACTCCCGTCCCTTGGAATCTCTGGGGACCGAAATCGACGCACTGGTTCCCAACGAGAGTCAATTCCTCGTCAATAGAAACCGTCCAGCCTGCCTATGGTGCCCGGTGCTTTCTCGTCCGTTTCAAACTCAGGGAACGCCCTGGACGGGGATTGCATTCGATTTCTCATGTCAAATTACTCGACTTTGATGGCTGGCGGGTTCGCAGATCACGCTCGCACTCGCATCGCCCAGTGCTGGAGACAAGCTATATACCGGCCGGCGCGCTTTTCTCTGAGCCAGTGATGTCCTACCTTCCTTATATTTGCAAAGATATTCCAGCTAGCTTGGACTCGGACAGAGACGAGGAACATGGAAGTGGTAACGGATTCAAGAACCTCTGGGCTGCAATGCTTGTGAATGAGCAGCAAATCATTCGCTTCTTGGTAAGTTTGCTTATTCGATTCCTTTGTTTCCGCGAGGTTCTAGTAAGCTCTATGTTTTGTCCAGACTAATAGAGTGGAAGTCTTGCATTTGGGGTGATTATTCCGCGACTGGTTGGTAGAGTGGTTACCTGTGGGCTTGTACACCTTCAGCGGTCCGAGTCTATCGTACTGCAGATAAATTATATTCATGAATCACTTATTCCATCGTATATGTATATGAACTCGGATCTGTGTACTATTGGTAGTAAGTACGCTACTGGTCTTCTGCTTATTAATTTGTTGATATCTACGGGAAGGCCTCACGTCGAAAGTTTCACTCTGCGTCGTTTTCCAGCAAAAAAAGTTGAGCGTGGTTATCATTGGGGAATTGGTGAATTGAACTGTTCCTCGGGGGAGGGTCAAGGGCAGGGGTACCTTTCAGCTATGTAGCGTCAAGAGGTTTGACATATACCTCTGAATTCCACTGACGCGGGAGACTTGAACTCCGGACTAGAAAGGTGTTACGGTCCACGAGGGAAATTGAGTGGATACCTCGGAGTTTCCTCAATCAAGATGGTATCAATATACGACAGTGACTATCAGCGCTCAGCTGTCGCTGGAGGTGCATGAGAACTTATCGATCGAGACAACCGTGGGGGCGATATGTCCTAGTCAGTCGTAATGTCCTCGAGGCAGTACCAACCATAAATCACGGGTGACGGTTTAGATACCCCATGGGCTGGCAAAGATCAAGGCGATCCAGTCATTCAACTCCGCCGTTGCGATTCCTTCGAATCTATTTTTAGTATACTTCTCTATCCTTAAGGCCTTAATTATGTGTAACGTGAGGATGGGTTGAGACTCAGAGTCATAACTGCGCCGGGGAATCACCGATATTTTATATGACCTATACTTATTTGTCATTGAGGATGCGGCATAATCTATTCATCTATTCCTTTTGGTTCCTTTATTCCATGGTTTTAGGACGGTGTTGTAATGTAAACTTCCTGGTGTTGTAAACTTCTTGGTGTCGTAAACTTGGTGATGTCGTAAGCTTGGTGATGTCGTAAACTTCCTGAGTCGAAGTGAAGGAAAGTGCTTAGTAACCACCTAACGAGTCAAGTTTCAGCTCCATCCGAAACGGAACACTTACCACGACACCATATAAGAAACCCCTCATCCACTATGTTCTGAGCGCTTCTTCTTCTTCATGTCTGATTCTTTGTTGCCTCTGCCAGCAAGGCTTCTGAAGCGGGCCGGACACCTGGCGAACAGTCACGGGCAACTCGTCAAGGAACTTGCAGACGATGAGTCCAACCCGCCAAGCCGAAAGGTCAACGGCTTCGGGGCAGCGATCAAGCGCACGTTCCGAGACTTGAAGAACCGATCGCAGTCGCTAGGTGCGCACACAACGCCCATCACGGACACAGATGAAGAGAAAAATCGTCGCAAGGAACATTCAAGGTCGTTGTCGGATGTGTCTTCTACGCAACCCGTGGCTACTCAGAAGTTGAATTCACCGGTGGTGAGGCTGAAGAGGTTCTCTTCTATCCAACACCGCCCGCCCCCGTTGTCGAGTGTTTCGGAAGGGATGACTGCGGACCATATTAGCCAACCAGAACCTTCGTCACCAACCATTGGAAATATCCGGGTACCACAACTCCTCCAGCAAGGCACACCCATGACGAAAGTATCAGCGAAGAAGCACAAGAAGTTTGTTTTTCGCCTCGACGCGGATCTCGGGCAAATTGTTTGGGAGTCGAAGAAACATAAAATCAGTGCGTCTTCTTGCTCTATTACGCTGCTTAATCGCTTACGCGTTTGCCTAGTCCCTATCGAGAACATCAAAGAGATTCGCTCTGGCGAGAATGCACGATATTCTCGTGAACAATTCCAGCTGTCCAAGGACTACGAGAATCGGTGGCTCACTATAATTTACATCCTCGACGGGAATTATAGAACCCTCCACCTCGTCGCTGCAACCAGGGAGGTGTTTCTCATGTGGGACCAGACACTACGCCGATTACACGCGGTTCGACAGGAGTTGATGCAGGGATTGGGAAGTGGCGAGATTCGTCAGGCGCTATGGGAGAAGCAGTACTGGAAAGGTGCAGACGAGGAGAGGGATCAGAAACTCACTTTCGATGAGGTGGAGAAGCTTTGCCGGGGGCTCAACATTAACTCGAACCATGAGGACCTTTTGAGACTCTTTAAGGTGAGGATTTTCTTTCGGTTAATTATCGTCTAGCTGATAATTATTTGTTTGTGATAGCAAGCAGACGTGCAAGAGCGCGAGTATCTCGATTTTAATGACTTCCGGCGCTTTGTCAAGCTCCTCAAAGCGCGTCCTGAGATCGACAGGTTGTACAAGAAACTGAGGAATGACAACGGTGGAATTTTCGATTTTGGGGTTTTTGAAAAGTTCATGCGCGAGAAGCAGCAGGTAGAGTTAACTTTTCAACAGCCAGATCTCACACTAACGTTACCTGCAGTCGATGCTTTCGCAAGACGGATTGCGCGCCATTTTCACTAAACACTCAAACTCTAGTACACATATCGACGTTTCCCCAAATCCCACCACTCGCGATCACGATTCGAATGTGGCAACCACAAGTGAGATGACCCTTGACGCTTTCACTGCATTCCTCCTTTCGCCGGACAACTCGGTCTTTGCAGACCAAAATCGCGAGATTTGGCATGACATGAGACGTCCTATTTCCGAGTATTTTATCTCTTCCTCTCACAACACATACCTCGTCGGGCATCAACTGGTCGGCGATAGTACAATTGAGGGGTATATCCGGGCGTTACTGCATAGCTGTCGGAGTGTCGAGCGTCAGTCTATTTTTCTCATTCATTCCGTTGATTGTGGGCCTCACGGAATATCCTAGTCGACATCTACGATGGCGAGCAAGAGCCGATGATTTTCCATGGTAAAACCTTTACCTCAAAGGTATCTTTGCGCGAGGTTTGCCAGGCCATCGCAAAGTATGGTTTCGTCGCTTCTCCATATCCTATCATTATTTCAGCAGAAGTCCATTGCTCGCTCCCCCAGCAGGACATGATTGCGGAAATCATGTTGAAAGAATTCAAGGACAGCCTCGTGCGAGTACCGCCTGATGGGATGGCCAAGATCGAAACGCTCCCGAGTCCGGAAGACCTCAAAGGAAAGATTTTGTTCAAGGTGCATTTTTGGAGATTGTTTCAATTCGAAGTTGGATAGCTAACCAATTTTGCTTGAAAGGCGAAGAACTTGCAACTTCTGCGAACGGACGCATCGGATGCTGATAGCGGTTATTATACAGACCCGTCATCCTCAACCTCTGACTCTGATGCTTTCTTTGAGATGATGAAGAACGTCTCAGACGAGAGTGCAGTCAAAAAGATACGAAGGCAGTCGGATAGTACTGTAAAACGTTCGTTTCTTGCAGTTTCTTCGTATTTTCCCTTCAACTAATTCAACGTCAATCAGGTCAGCTCTCAAAAGCGGGTACGAATATCTTGCAACGCGTACGGAGTGTCGGACGAGGAGGATTACCCACCCCCGAACTCGCTCTCTCCCAATCCCCCCCTTTCACTCCAGCAAGTTCAACCACGCCACTACTTGGCCAACCAACACTCGTTTCTCCATTACCACTCTCCGCTACCCACTTATCCCCCACCATCGCCCATCGACTCTCCGACGCCGCCGAAGCCGCCCGGCCAAAACCGAAAATGTCTCTAGCGCTCATCGCGCTTCTCGTGTACACTGTCGGCGTCAAGTGCCGTGGGATCAATAAAAAAGAAGAGTATGCGCCTGAGCATGTGTTTTCTCTTTCGGAGAACACTGCGAATAAGATGCTGAGGTTCAATATGTGGGATTTGATCAAGCATACGAAAACACACGTTGTGAGGACGTACCCGAAAGGGTTGAGGCTGAATTCGACGAATTATGAACCACATCGGTTTTGGGCTGCTGGGGCGCAGTTGGTGGCGATTAATTGGCAGACCTTTGGTGTGTATTTTTTTTTCCTTTTGAGGGGGGAGGTTTGATTGCCTGCGTTTTTTCTGATGACCTTCGTTCTGCTTCTCGATAGACATGGGTTACATGATCAACCATGCCATGTTCCAGCGTAATGGGCGCTCAGGCTATGTATTGAAGCCATCAGCTATTCGGCTAGCCCAGAAGGACCTCCTGGCGAAGCGGACGACACACTCTTTCGATGTCGCCGTCATTTCGGCGCAACAGCTTCCCCGCCCGAAGGACGCTTCGGGTCATGAGGTTGCGGACAAGGCGATTCTGGATCCTTACGTGGAGGTTACGCTTTTTATCCCTGATTGGCCCATTGTGTCGGAGGCGAAGCATAAGGAAAAAGGGAAAGAGAAGGAGAAAGCTAAAATTAAAGATCCACAGGACCTATCTGTGAACGACGATGATCACCCTGCGCATTCTCGTCCTTCGACCCCGCCCCTTCCTAGCGCGATCGGCATTGCTTCGACCCCCAGCCGTACGGTGTCCTCGCGGACTTCTGTCGTGAGGAAGAATGGGTTCAACCCCATTTGGGAAGAGAAGCTGTCTATTCCCTTCGACTGCGTTGGGGATATGATGGACCTGATTTTCGTTAGGTTTGTTGTGCACCAAGAGGACAAGGATACTGAGGAGCCGTTGGCGGTGTATTGCGCATCTTTGGGGAGTTTGCAACTCGGTATGTTACGCTTTTTTTTTCTATAGGCGGCTATATTGTGATTGCCATTTGCTGATTGAATGAATGGTGTTAGGGTATCGACATCTTCCGCTGCATGATTCGCAGTTATCGCAATACCTCTTCTCGACACTTTTCGTTCGGATTAATATCAGGACACTGACGTCATGACCCCAGAAGATTTGCTCACTTTCGTTTCTCTCTGCTACTGAATACGCAATGTATCATCATCTGTGGACATGAAGTAATTACTGATACCACTTAATTTATTATTCATACCAGCCACTTGTACTATTAACCTTCAATTGATCTTTTGTACATCCAAACATCCACATTTGATTGGTTTTGTCCTTTGATCACCGACCACCGCATCAAACCTCCGGTCTGAGTGTTTCCTCCGCCCACTTGCAAGAACCTTCTCCACACATCGTATGTCCAAGCAAGGTCCTCAATATCGAGATGTCGTCCTTAAATCCCCACGAGAGGTAGTGTACCTAGAGTACACACCCTCGCTTCTTCCTCCAAAACCAGCTGCGGACCGGGATGGGAAACAGTGGACACGCTTCGTCTGTGTCAGCGACACTCATTCGCGGGCGTTCAGTGTGCCTGATGGTGATGTGTTGCTGCATAGTGGGGATCTGACGAACACGGGCACGGTGGCTGACTTTGAGAAGACGATGGACTGGTTGTATGGGCTGCCGCATCCGGTGAAGATGTGAGTACTTATCAGTTGTGGTGTTTTCCTTGTGGTTTCTTCCTAGGTTTCTGAAGGCTTGGGTAGAATAATTGCTGGGAACCATGATTTGACGTTGCACACTGAGTGGTATGAGCATGAATATGAGAGGTTTCACCGGCAGGCGGGGAAACAGGTACGTTGAGGCTGTCATGCTGCTCTCAGTTATAACTTGGAAAGCTGATTATGGTATTCAGGATATTAAGCCAATCATGCAAATGCTGAAGGGCGCTCGAGCACAAAAGGCTGGTATTGTATATCTTCAAGACGAGAAGTATGAGTTCAAGGTGCACGAGAACGGAAAGTCGTGGAGCGTCTACGGTTCTCCGGTGAGTACCTTGTCTGACCTTTCAAGCTTTCAGCTCGTTGAAGGTGGATGGAAATTCTTCAGTGGAGTCCTGAATTCTTTAACTGGGCGTTCAATTATGAACGAGAAACGGCCGAAGGTTAAATCTATGTTTCCTGGGAGTTTCTATACGTGTATTGACCTAAAGCTTCTAGAGCTTATCTCCCAATTCCCCAAGACTGATATTTTGTAATTACTCTCTCGCTCTTTCTTCGTCGTCCAAATTTCTAAACGTTTCTCAAGGTTAACTCACGGACCAGCCTATCAAATATTCGATCGCACCAAGGCTGGAGATCTTCCTGGGTGTGAAACCCTTCGTGCTTATTTGAGCGATTTGCGACCTCGTCTGCATGTGGTTGGACACATCCACGAAGCACATGGAGCTTACGTGCACACATGGGACCCTGCAAAGGATTTCGCCCCTCCCACAATCCAGAACGATGACACTGTCGAGTTGACGAGCAGCAGTACCGCCAATGAAGGTGAATCCACGTCATCGGAGGGTGGTGGAGATGTAGAACTAGATAAAACGGTGTTCGTCAACGCTGCAAATTGGCCGATGGGCCCGCGCGCACGCCGGGACGGTATGAAGTTGATGTTTGGTGGCCCGGGATTCCAAGCGGTTGTCGTTGATATGAAGGAATGATTTAAGTTAATCCTCTTTCCGAGTTTTTGTTTTTGTGTGTATGTTCTTAAATGCCTTTGCATTGTTACAGCAGCGAATTTGAATTTATAGGCGTCACCAACGGCGACCTCACCGCTTCTTGAGTTTGTCTGCTATAAACATCTCGAGGAACCATTGGCGAATCCCACCACCGAAGGATCCGATATCGCATTTCCTGAATTCCCAAATTCGTCCCTTGAGCCAACTGTGCGACCAGTTATCTCATCTGCTCCCAGTGCTCTTGTAGATATTGTGTAGATATCCCTCGTGTTGTTTTGCGCCAGAGGTACCCCTCTTCTGCGCACATCCCATTAAATTGGACGCCCTCCAGCTAGCGCCATATGTGTCATGTGTATCACTTATCTGGAAGACCAGTACAGAGGGTCTATATGGGACGCACTACGGTCCTCCTCCAGAGGGGATAATATGTATGATAACTGCTCATTTATGGAGGTATGCTAAGGGATGGTGTTATTCCAACGGGAAAGTACTTATTCCGCATCGCGGTCCTGCACCACATTCACCGGAGAGGGAAGACTCTGAGCCTACCTGAACTGTTGCTCGTCTGTGGTCCGCAGTTTGGCCCTCTTTTATGGGACTTGTAGATGTTGATAACATCATTGTACTTCAACGAAGTAGTTGCGTTGCTCATTATTTTACTGGATTTGTACATATTACGAACATCATTATAAGTACTAAAATATATTTTGACAAAGTAGATGCATTACGCCGATACCACTGAAGATGAAGACGATAGAGTCGATATAGTAAATATCGAGGTCATTTCCATCTCTTGTTCCTCTGGCCAACTTCCCTCTGGGCCCAACCCGCAAAACTCCTTCAGTTTTGGCAAAGCACGGAACAAGGCAACCTTACACCGATTTCTCAATGAGGGAGGTAGTGGTCCAAGCTGCAGCTCATACAAACCCCATTCGGGAAAGTAGCTTGATTGTAGGGCTTCACAGAACTGTTATGCAAATAATTATAATCTGGGGCAGATACATAGAGGACGGAGAATGAAGACCTACTTCTGGAACCCTGTTCCTTCCAAAACGTTCTGGTTGTTTATCAGGTCCAATAACGGACGCGTTGAGTCTCAACGACCGGAGCTGAGGAGCTCTATCAACGAGGAGGCTCAAAAAAGCTGGGCTAAAACACCAGATTTCAATATCAAGCGCTCTAAGCGCGGTGAGTTGATATCCCCCTGATTTTGGTCCTGTAAGAATCGAAGCAACCTGGTCGTACGAGAAATGCAAACTACGGATGGTGAGAGACGTGACAGTAGGTATGTGTCGCTGAATGTATGGTATGGCGGCAGCTCCACAAGAGACGCGGAAGCCCGAGAGGCCAAACAAGAGGGATTGGAGTCCAGGAAGAGGGACGCGACACCACTCTTGGTTGAGAAATTCGGAACTGTCAATGTTAAAAAAAGGGGATCGTGCCGCAAAATTGAAGGCGAGATGTTGAATTTGCGATTGATGAGCCTCTAGGAAATGGCGATACCCTACGAGGCTCGCCGTAAACTCCGGGCTGAAAAAGAGGTGGGTGATATTCAGGTCGCTGAGGTAGGGCATGTGCTGTAGGCTGTTCAACATTGAGGATATGTTCATGTTCTCCCGTGCGACTAATGTCAAGGATCGAAGTGTTGGGCCGTGGTCGATAAGAAAGGGTAATAAAGATTTTCGAATAAGTTCGTTTGGTTCGGAGGTTGGAAGTGTGCGGAGAATGATAGAAAAAATTTCCAACCGGAGGAGCATAATATGGGACAGTAAAACGACGTGAATTTCTTCCAGTGGTACATCGAGGTGCAGATTAGTTAGATTGGCCGCAAAAATGGGCCAGCCGGCTTTTATTACGTCTAACTTCGTCCAATAAAATGGATGATCGTCCAAGCTGTAAGGAAGAGAGATGTCCAGTGTGGTGAGTGTTGTCAAGCCTGGCACAGCATTCAGCAATTTATCGAGCAATGTCTCCGGTTCGTGGCCAACGATGCGGCAGCGCATTTGACTGAATTTTGCCTTTATCGATTTCCAAGTCGGCCACCGAGGTCCCAATCGACTTCGCGATGGTTTGTACTTTCGGGGGTAAATGGGTCCTCTTCGTATTATCAATATCCTTGCTCGTTTGGCATTTCCTGGATCCCTGTGGTTTAAAGAAAGTTGGACCAAGTTCAAATTAATTCCAGAAATCACGCACAGAAGAGGAGCATTATCAGTGAATGGATGAGGATACCCAATCTGCGTTATCCTGTGATAGTCATCGAGCGAAAGATTATACAACAAAGTGTTAACGAAGCGGAGTTGTCGGATAGTTTTGGTGTCCAAGAAACTGAGTATGTGAAGCCAGATTTCGTATGGGAATTCTGTTGTCATCGATACCACCCGAATAGCAACTGGCTTTCACTGTACGGGGGTTATTCACAACGACAAAGCAGAGAGGCACTACAACATCGAGCCGTGGGTCACTTTATGTAATACTTCAATTCGCCTAGCGATAAGGTCACGTGGAGAAGTTCCCATAGCCAAACAAAGTGAGCCGAATCACCCGCACTATCAATCAGCGTCCTTCCCTCCTCCAGTTCGTTGTCGCCTTTTAGTCTTCCTTAGGTTTGATTTACCTTTACCCTGATCAATTTCAGAGATGGTTGGCAATATAATATTATTTATCTCAAGCCTATGACATTGATATAGAAGACACAATCTGATCTGTTATCTATAATCTAATCTCTGCCCATATTTGAAGAAGACCTTTGGACCAAAGCATCTATATATAGGGGTTGCGTATAAAAGTCCAGGGGGATACCTATAATTAAGTAATATACATTTTCGAATTTGGCGAGGTGTAAATTACCAAATGTGTACTAAAAATTATCCTGCACGCTTGCCTGCACGTGCCACTAGTACTATTACTAGTATTTCGGGGGTGAAGGGAGGTAGATAAAAAGGGCCCTCCTCCTCCTCCTTCTCTTCGTTGGTAACAAACATGCTACGACGAATGGCGCCCTTCACCGCCATGCGAGTTGCACACTGGGGCAGAGCAACCCGGGCCGACAATTATCGAACTGGCGCCAGCAAAATTCTGGTATACCCCAGCCAACATTAAATACATTATACATGGCCCTCCCATATAAAACCCCCACTTATATATTTACGCAACCCTATTTTCTAGCCAATATTGTTTGGCTGAACATTCTCACGTAACACACACAAGTCTTGTACTTACAAGCTACACTTGAGCTACACATGGATTACAGTACCTGTCGCATCCGTCAGTTTGGATCCTACCTTGGACACTTGCCCTCTGCTACTTATATTTTTGGTGGGGGGCACTACTAAAGGGCAAACAAACAGATCTCGACTTTCCTTCGACAAGTTTCAAAGTTTGGGATAGCTGGCAGGACGGCGCTACCATTTTGCTGGAGTGGAATCAAAAAGAGGAGATGCCGTAAGAAAGATACTGGGATTCCTGTCGATCCTTTGTGTTTAACCGTCGCAGTCCTGGAGGCTGGAGGCTGCAACGTGTGCGTCTTAAGGGCCCACAAATACAGTTCTGGAAGAAGCATGATTATAACCTACTTATTATAACGCCGCGCGAATGAGGATATCCCATGCTATGCTCTATTATACACTGGTCAGAGAATGACTTTCAATGTCTCTATCTGCTAAAAATTTCCTGAATTCCAACTTCCCAGATTGACCCAGACGATCGTGCAACCAATTATTTGCTTCGCTCCTCTAGATATCCTTCGTGTTTTTCTACGCCCGAGGTATTATTTTTCCTTTTGTGTACATCCCACTTGATCATGGTCTGCATCCCGCATCGCAGCTACCTGATACAGGGCGTGTTAATGTGTGTATACTACTGATCTGAGGGCTGCTGCTCATCTTCAAATTCTGTATTGGGTGGTCTGCTTTAGAATATATTCCAACACCCTCCTCTATTCATGTTAGAGAAATTCGATAGCAGGTGGTGGGAAGATGGTTATCCTTCTCTATCTGAGTTTATTACGCGAAATTTAGGGTGCCGTAGAAAGCCTTATATATAGAAAGCGAGAGGGTATCTCCAAACATTCAAATAGTTGGATATGGTGGATCACTATCTAATAAATAAATCAGCCGGCTGGTCAAGGCTGCGAAGCTGACTACTTACGTTTAACAGAGTTGAGATATGTCCGCAGTGACGAAGCTCGAACCCGCGAAAAAAATAGATATACGCCGGATCCGATTCCACACTGCCCATCTCCGTAGCGTGAGGATCACTGTTAGTCGCCAATCAATATAAGTCGAAACGGGGAAATGAAAGGTAATCACCCTCAGATGCAGCAAGTCCAAGGCCCGTCATTACTGGCTAAAAAATAAATTCCCTTCCGCTTCATGTCAATGGTTGAAGTACCAGGCAATTTTGCGAAATATTTCCTTCTATCCATCGACTCGCTGGACATTGTTTAAATTTATGGAAGGCTAACATAACACAGGGTAAGCAAAGTCTCCAATCGCTCAATTCCCAATAAGTTTTTATTGCGAAATAATCAAGAAATAATAGACGAAGTATCGGCGTGAGGAGAACGGTAGTTACAAATTACAGAAATATTACAGATAACATTCAGAAGAATGAACTAGAGAGACGTGTTCGTGGTCGAGAATTTGACTCCCCCTAGACGATTGAATTGGGTGTCCCCAGCACGAAGACGAGGTGTCCCCAGCCCCGTCAGTCCATCAAACCGGACAGGTTGATCTTCCGTTTGGACGCGAATATCGAGAAGAACACGACTTGTAAGTATTGAGCGAAGCATTCGCGCTAGCCTAGATTGGGTGAGTGCTTCGCGGCATTCGAAGAAATAGACTTGCTGCTTACAACATAAGGAACTGTTGGTTCTGGGATGGTAATCCGAAACTGATTAAGAAGGCTACAACCGAAGAGCCAAAGGGAAGTTATCAACTCACAGGAAGTATTGAAAGGACGATAGTGTTGATAAATGAGAGGACTAGCGAGGACTATCAAACCAGGTCCAAGTTATTCATTCAGCTTGAAGACCCACCAAAGAGATATAGGTAATAGATAACACCTATGGTCAGCATCAGCAGATCCGTAGCCAGCCAAATTTCAGAGCCTTACCATCGCGATACACAGTATTGACTAGGGCACTGTTTCCGCTGGCTCGGACTGAGATAAAAAAATACTTAGAAGATGAATCCGTCATCAAAACCAGGATTGCTCACAAGCTCGGGCGGCAGGAACCAACATGAGTATCAACATCACTAAGAAGTTTCAATCAGGAGAAGCATCAAATAGTATATTTACACTTACAACTGTCCCATATATTCGTCAAAACCGATATAAAAAGAAGATCATACTTGTGGGCGAACGTCACGAAACACCCTTTGTATCCTGGATATGGCGGATCACTATCTAACAATCAATCAGCCGGAAGGTCAAGGATACGAAGCTGACTACCTACATTTAATAGAGTTAAGATATTTGATCTCAGCGACGAGGCCCGAACCCTCAACAAGGACGAGAAAAATTGGAAGAATAATGGACAGACGCCGGTTCCGATTCCACACAGCCCATGTCCGTAGCGTGAGGATCACTGTCAGTCGCTGATCAATACAACTCGGAAAAAGGGGAAAGGAAGTTGATTACTCTCAGATGCAGTAAGTCCAACGCCCGACATTACTGACCGAAAAATAAGTTCTCTTTCGCTTTAATGGATGAGAGATACGAACCTCCGCTGCTGAAGGCTAAATTCCAACACACACTCTTCGTCAAACTCCCCCCCGTTTGGACTAGGACAAAAACGATTTAGGGTAAGAAGATAGAGAAAAAATCAGACTGACAATAGAGAGTAGTAATGATCTCAATAAATGGCAGGTAGCGTTGAAGAATGTACAGCCCCTTTATGAAAGTCCACCTTGATTTCCAGACCAGATCGAGCTCCAGCTTGAACGTAAGTATAAAGTCCCAAATATATATTGTAGCGGCCATAACTGCGGGAAGAATCAGAACGGCTCATTTGCTGCTCTAATCGCGGAACTGACTCTGAAAATTCTGGTGGAACCGCTGTGAGCAGACGCGCGAAACGCAACACTGGAAGAAAACTCGCCGCCAGCAATCTCCTAAAAGACAATAGGTCAAATAAATAGGGGAGGGGATCCCCATTTTCCATGATAGTGAATTATTCTCGAGTCGTGGTTGGAGATAGTCGGATCTTTAGTAAACGGTGGGGATAGGAAACGGGGGTGGGGAGTCCAGATGACAAGATGCCTTAATGGTGGGCTTTAGTACCTAGGACGTCCTCCATTGACATAACACAGCCCTCAGCCTTTTTGCGAAGCATGCCCAAGTAGAACTAACTAGATTGGGTACTGGGGAAGTGCAGGAGGGGCGTGCCGCAGGGTCGGCAACTGAACCGAGTAGGTAGTGATCGACAACTGAAAGAAGTGGGATACGAAACCGTCAAGGGAAAGAGGAACCAAATCTCCGGATGTTCCCTCCTATCCTGGGTCAAGGAAGACCAGTGGTACATCCCAGCTCGATGTTTCATGAAGACAACCTAATAAAATACGCCTAGGGAAAATATGGACGCACGAGTATTACAACCAATAACGAGGCCACTGATAACGTTCAAACTGAGGTTGGACATGAGGTACGTCGGGTTGAACCAAAGAATCAGATGTGGTGACCTTTGACTCGCCCCTCCATCGTCCGGCGGATATAATACTGATAAGCGCATCGCACTTAGTAGTCAGCTGGGCTCATTGTGTGGAGATGGACTAACTGTTGGTACAAGAGATCCATCTGGTGATTAATGCGTCTGAGAGTGATAACCGGATCAAGCGCGAAAATGCGTCCACTCGATGCCTTTCGTTTCAACTTATTGTGAAAAGTACAAATCAGTCTATTATGTTGATTTTCGGGATCGATATCGGAATGCCAGAGTAATTGTTCCAAAAGTCACGCGTTCATATCTGGTGCAGCCAAACTCCTTTGAACAGCAGCCATGTACTACGCTGGTCACTGGTTTGCGATCATCGCTCGCTTCATACTGTCCAGTAGACCACTGACTAGCTCTTGTACAAGCTCTCGATTCGCCGTCAACTGGTTATGCACCTGATCTTGAATTTCCACGGGATTTTATTCCATCATCGTTGTCGCTACAAAACTTTTTTCTTCGCCCGCATCCCCACCCTCAAAAAGGAACAGGTCAGGTTGTGCTGGAGTTTGCTGTCCATCGAACACCATAATTCTACGCATCCTCCTTCTACTGCATTTAACGTGTTATATTTTTT
>Ga0307517_10005144_pt1 | contig 19866 bp, 21 predicted proteins | sample 23_EM_MG_FD_194515 | JGI IMG/M metagenome (GOLD analysis project Ga0307517, IMG submission 194515) | Populus trichocarpa ectomycorrhiza microbial communities from riparian zone in the Pacific Northwest, United States - 23_EM | ecosystem: Host-associated > Plants > Roots > Unclassified | place... | reverse complement strand
TGCGAATGACAACACACCGATTATAAATATAGCCTATCCATGTTGGGCCACAGTGCAGGGATTCACACCACTAACTTAAATGCGAACTACTAAGATCGAAGAAACGTCAAGTTTCAACTCGGGTGTTCCATGACATGTCCATGGACATTCTTGGTCCAACTTGAAAATTGCTGGTATCAATCAACTTCAAACGATGTCCTTCACACCGTGACCGCAGTACCGTTATGTTAATTCAATTCACCCCTTTTCACAGGTAGTTTAAAGAGGCCACATGTTTCGTTCTATAAATCGGGTCAGTGCGGATAATGGTCTAGTGCTGGATCATCCGCGACCTTACGACAGCCTACGGTCGAATAACTGTGCTTGGTGGTAAAACCGCTCATTTTCCTAGATCTGCCGCCTTCCGGCGAAATTTCTTCAGATGTGTTGGTGTTGACAGTATGTCAAATAGTCGCATCCTCGTTAAGAGCGGGTCTCACAAGGTTTAATTATTCCCGGCATTCCGCTTCCAACATCGAAGGCAACACGCCAATCCGACGTCGTACAGTCTATTTGAATCGCCGGCCTGGACATTACAAATTCCAACAACTGTAGGGACAAATGTTAGACTGTTCGCTTTCTGCGATGTGTGCTGTCGTCTCGTCGAATTCATTCAACATTCCGCCCGCTGACTGCCGTGGACCTGAAGGCCCCACACGCACCGCTCAATACTTTGGATTTCATACCTGAGAAAGAAATAACGTATTGCACTCGGTGTAGCGCGGAACGAGGTAAATAAAATTTGTCCCGATTAACATACTCTCACCTGGAGGATTTCTTTTCGATCCCGGCTTGAGGCGAACTTTGCAAGGGGTTGGTTAGATTTGAAAATGGTTCTGATTGAAAGGTCAGATCTATAAGTGCATAATGTGAATGCTGTAATACAACTTGAAACAATGAATGAAGGAGGAGGTTTAAGCTTCTACAAAAGCCCGAAACAATGTTAGTTTTTCGTCACATTTTAATTCAATACCTGTGCCCGCTCCGATAAAGAAAACATCACCTCTTCCAAGTTGCAGTTTTCCAAGATTTCCCCATGTCGCGACCCCACTGCCCTCAGTAACGATTGCCAGACTAGGACCATCCACTTCTCTATGGTTCTCTGAGTTTTGTCCATTTTTACCGGGAAGAATTGTCTGGACAACGGAAAACTCGGGGACTGGTGGATCGTACAAGGTTGTAGACGAAGATGAAGAAAAACCTTTTGGTTCGACGGTATGTTTAGACACAGGAGAAGCGGTGTATGTCAACCCAGAGATGAGGTTAGGTACGTCACGAAGTTTTGGAGTTAAGCCTGCTCGTATGACATTGTCGGAATTGGCCATGCATTCCATACAATCTAACACCAAAGAGAGGTGGGATAAGTACAAATACTCTTAAGGGAGATGCATACCTCCAGAAACATAGGCGTGTGGTTCTCCGGCACCGAGAAAGATGGCTTGACTGGGCTCCAGTTTCACGTAATTCAGCATAAATGCACAGAATATTCCAACATCGCCTGGAAACTGGGATGACAGCCTCACTACCAAGTTTGCAACTTCTTTATCATCTTCCTGGATAATGTCACTGGCGTATCTTTTCAGCAGGGCGTCAAGTTGCTTCTTGACTTCCTCATCTGGAGCAGTCATCAGAGACGCAAAGACGTTCTTTAGCGAAGACTTCTCCTCTTGCCCTTCTGGGTTTGAGTCGGCCAAAGACAAGAACGTCGTTAAGATAGAAGGTGGGATGAGTGCTTTTAGCTCGGGGGTATTGTTGAGGTAAGACGCTATCTCTGGGAGGGGACGGAATCCGCATAGCGCTTGGAAGGAGGTTATTGCCAGTGCCATTTCTGGTTTGTGATTTGGGTCTGAGGATTTCAAGCTGAATAACCTTCTGATAAGAATGCCCTTGGGAATACCTTTATATATACCTGGTAGACTTTTGTGCAAGGCCTCGGCAGTTTTTTTGTCTGGATGAGTTTGTATACTCAGAGCTTTCTCTATGCTGAGCAATTTGAACAGGAATGGTAGGTTTCCTTGTTGCATCCCTTCGTCCTTGAACTTTTCAAGTACTGATTTTCCAATCAGGTCCGGATGAGAAGCGAGATAAGATGAAAGGGTTGCATCGGTTGTTAGGAGGCGCGAAGGCGACTTTGGATGTGTACCCATCCATAACTGCAGGTGAGCATTCAGGGTCTCTCGAGGCCTTTCACGGTGGATAACGACCTTACCTCGGCGTAGGGTGATCCATCAACGATCTCAAGGCCATGTGCCTGGTATGCCTGTGCCAGTTGTGCGACAATCGAGTCGCGCCCTTTCTTCCCCCAGTCATATTGCTGCGTCGTTGGTATGACTCTAAATACTCTGGCCATCTGGTCTGTTGATGATATATGTAAGGGAAACCCGACGACGGCCCGGAAGCCAACCGCAGTCTGCACGCCTTGCCTCCGCCCACTATGAAGAGCTTGCTTCCACTGTCCTTCATCGTATTATCATCACTCGCAGTTCACGCAATTCCCTCCCCTTCCTTCGATTTTGGCCTTGGCGCTGCCGATATTGCTCAAACAATACTCGCACAAAATCCTTTCCATGACGCGGTCCGATCAGAGGCTTCTCAATGGGTAGACGAAGCTAAGCAGCTGATCCTTAGAGGGAAGAAAAATATGGAGAAGTGGGTTTATAAAGAAAGGCAGTATATCAAGCAGGATAACTTATTGTGTGCGATAAATTTCCGTTTTGATTGTTCGCGTTGGCTGACCAAGGTCATGTAGATGAATTTATTACCCATCCCGAGTTTACGAGTTATGACCTGAGGTTGACCGAGCCAACTCTATGTGACCCATCCGTGAAGCAATACTCGGGATACTTCGACGTTGCGGACGACAAACACCTTTTCTTCTGGTGAGTCAGCTCCAAATGTATAAATTCACTCACTCAATCCGTTATATTCTCTCTCAAGGTTCTTTGAAGCCCGCAATTCACCCTCCACGGCCCCCCTCATACTCTGGCTGAACGGGGGGCCTGGATGCAGCTCTTCCACTGGGCTCCTTTTCGAGCTAGGTCCATGTAATGTCGTCGACCAAGGCCAGAACACCACTTTCAACCCTTACAGCTGGAATACCCACGCGAACGTCATATTCCTCGACCAGCCAGTAAACGTAGGCTACTCTTACGCCGATGATGGCACGACGGTGTCCTCTTCTCCCGTCGCGGGGAAGGACGTCTATGCTTTCCTAGAAATGTTTTTGCATCGTTTTCCAAAGTATGCGAAAGCCCCTTTCCATATTGCTGCAGAGAGCTATGGAGGCACGTACGCTCCTAATTTTGCGAGTATAATTTTCAAGCAGAATAAGGATCTGGTGACTACTCGGAATCCGAATTTGATTCGCATCAACTTGGCGTCGATCGTACTCGCGAATGGACTGACGGACCCTTACGTTCAAGCAGGTTCTGTTCCAGACTATGTGTGCGATGGTCCATACCCCGTTTATCCTCCCGATCACCCTCAGTGTGCCTCGCTCAGGACGAAAGTTTCGACTTGTCAGAGGCTGATCAAGACGTGCTACAACACCAACTCTAAATTTGTGTGCTTATCCGCTACTGTCTACTGCAACACCCAGATTATGGGTCCGCTCATGCGTAAGACAATATCCTCATAAACAATTCATGCATTCATTCAAACCTTTAGAAACGGGTCTCAACCCTTACGATGTCCGCAGAAAATGTGATCGTTCTGAGGACGCTGACGGACCACTTTGTTACAAACAAATGGGCTGGGTCGATACGTGGATGAATAAACCAGATCACAAAGCGGCTTTGGGAGTGAACCCAGATAGGACTTTTGAGACTTGCAACTATGATGTGAACAAGGCGTTCACTTTGAATGGCGATGGAATGCACAATAGTGCTGCTCTCCTTCCCGAGTTGGTTGATGGTGGTGTGCGCTTGTTGGTTTATGCGGGCAATGCAGGTTTGTGTCTTCTATTCATGACTTCGGTTTTTGTTCTTAATTTGTCAACTTTCTTCAAGATATGATGTGCAACTATATGGTACACAGAAATACCTCGGAGCTTTAATTGACTGGCTAATCTTTCACGTAGGGTAACGAACGCTGGGTCGAACAACTCCCAACTCAATTCCGAGACGAATTCAACAATGCCAAGCCCATCCCTTGGGTGACCGCACAGGGTGGTAGGGTAGCAGGAGAAGTCAGATCTGCCGGTGGTCATGGATTGACAGCTGGAAATATCACCTTTATCGATGTCTACGAAGCTGGGTGCGTTCGAATTCTACAAGCTTTGTTCTTTCGTCGGATTGATTATTCTGATTCGATAGACACATGGTTCCGTACGATCAACCCGAAGCAGCATTTGTAAGTCTTCCCATGGGTTCTTGTTGTTCATGTGTCTTTTCCTCATCACGATGTAGGATCTTATCACCCGCTGGATAGCCGATATTCCACTCTCGTTCAACGTGGATTCTCTCGATAGCCGCTGGAATGCTAAGTAATTCAAGCGTACTACTGGTTTGACCAGTATAGAGCGAGAAGTTAGTACATTGTACTAGTATTTGCTTGCTCATATATTTCAAATTTTGATAGTGTTTATATGATATTCCTCTGGGTGTAAGAACTATAGTCGGTGGTGTGGTGTTCGTCGAAATTCAATCGACGATGAACCATTCTCTGCAGTGACGCAACCCATCGCGAATCGTACGGTTTGCAAACTTTGATCCTTTTCATACCGTCCCGTTCTCTGACAAAGGCAGCTGCCATTCGAATTTTTGTTTAAAAAAAGTGAGTGTATTACCTTAAGGTTGACAACATTTCGGCTTTCTGTAGGGGAACTATTCGACCGTTAAGGAGAATAGAGGTCGAACTCGTCCATCTGCTCGCAAACTTCCCCTGAAGATGAAAAGCACAGGGCAATGTGCTACAGCGTCACCGCAACTGTCGAAGAAAAAGCTTCGTGCGAAACCTTCTCGTTTGACAGTCAAATTTTACCACCCTAAACTCGAGCGTCCAGGGTTTGCCAGCAAACGCCATGTTTCTTCAAGAAGCATGGGATCAATAAACTATTCGAAACTCGAGCACCCAGGATTCACCGACCAACAAACGTGTTCATTAGTACTTATTGCATCCGTCTCCTCTGGTAAGGATGGGCTCACTTGAATCTTTGTTCTAATCCAGGCAAGAGAAACCGTCACATCGTTTGCGTAACCCCGAGTCGTCGGACTAGGTGAGTAGATCAATCACATTTTGTGCGCAATGTTAGTTGCAAATGCCACCAGCGAACCACTGATTCCTCCCAAAAACGATACCAATAAACCCGACGAAGGCCCTCTTTCAGCTCTTAATCACGGTCAGAGTTCAATGACGAAACGTTCATTGACACCGTCGTGAATAATGCTTTACTGCAAGAGCCTAACAGCTCTTGCACGTACTTGCTGTCTTCCGCCTTCTGATTTGCTTGTCAGACGAGAGGACCCTACATCTGGCGTCATTCCAAGGCAGTTTTTTACAGTAATTCCCCTCAATCTGATCATCTAATCCACTTCTTGACTACGGGCTATTTCAAGTTCGCGATGATCTGAAAATGTCATGCGCAAGACTAGTTACTATAGTAAGTACGTTTGTCTGCCAGCTGTTATATCAGACCTGAGCCAGATTTTCGAGCCATACTCTCACCCAATTAGTGTGTTGAAATTAAGTGCCTGGGGACAATGGCACCTGCCAGACAATGAAGAAACAACTGTAAACAAAAGCTGTATATAAATACGAAATGCTTGATTCCCGGTCTTGGACGGTGACCACTGACGATCCCAGTTCTCTCAACAACGCTAGTCGTTGCTCTTTTTCTCAAGGTCTGGCTTTCTAATTGTCTTTCGTACATTCAAATCCTGACACTGCCTTTGAAAACATTCCAGACACCCAACCAACACCCTAATCCAACTACTTTTCGTGCAGTGCACAATCACTAATACAAACAAAAATCCACGTATCCAACTTACAGACGACCGGTACATTTCGAGATAAACATGAACACCAAATCGTCTACGATGATCACCACCCTCTTCCTCTTTTTCCTTACTCTTTTCTCCCTGTTCGCCCCTTCCATGGCACTACCAGCTCCGGCTCCAGCCCCTGCCGCCCTTGCTGATGCACCGGCAAGCCTTCTGGGTCGCACATACTCTTATATCGCTCGTGAAGACGCCACAATCGCCCGAAGGACAGAGAAGCCCGCTCGTGAAAACTTCGACGAGGACGCACTAACCAAGGCGATCAAGTTTATGCTCAAGACTAGGAGTCGGAGATAGCTCTGGAGGCCAAGTCGGCATAGAGTACCGCCAACTTCATTTCACCATTACGACGAGCTTGACGCCTCATTTTTTTCAACTATCTTTCAGGAAACACCCCTTTTTTCTTCTTTATTACCTAGATGGATGGCTAGACCACTTTTCGATCACTTCGACGACGCTCCTTTGATAGGTGTTTTATTTTCGCCTATAGAACAGATAGATTCTGAGATATTAGACAGTGGTACTGTTGTCGCGATGCGACATGATTTCGACCTTCTTTTTCTACTCCCTTCCCCTTTAGAAGCCAAGACAACCTTCCTGTATATCTTCGATTTCATTTAAACGGTTTCATTTCAATCAAATGGTTCAAGGTATTCATTGTCTCAAAAGCTTCCCGAAGAATCAATCATTAAAGCCAAGACACCTCACAACTTCAAGTTTAATCTATTGCAACCGCAAAATTCGTCCAACCCACACAAGTATTCGGATCCCTGGCTATTCTGTTCGCGTTTGGTATGGTCCTTCCCTCCTTGAAGCTATGTTTCGACCATTTCTTTCGGTTACGTCCAAGTCGCATAGGAAAATCAAATCTCATCCAGCGTCTTGTAGTTCCCTCTGTTTGTCGTTCGTCCTTCCTGTTGTGATTTGCACGGAGGATGGTCATTGATCATACACCACAAACATCAGATTTCGCTGCGGTTATTCAATATGCCTTGAGGATCCCTCCTGGGTGAGTACAATTTCAAAAATCACATCCAACGCTCTGTAGACTCCTCCGTTTGATAACTGCTTTCAGCGGGGAATCGGTACGGTACGTCGACTTTAAATCCAGCAGAGCCTTTTCCGTTGACTAAAACCCAGCTAAAAAAACACCATCGTCTTCGGCGAGTCTGAATTCCATCGTGAACATGATAGCAGGCCGGGTCGTCGCCAAAGTCCAGCACTGATGCATGGTGACTGGATTGGCCACATTTGACAAAACCACGAAACTCTGTCGACGAATTTAAGTATCAGAAAGAAAGACAAGTTGGAGATGAGGAGAAATTTGATTCAAAGAAGAAAGCTTTTTTCGTTTCGGTACTAGATGCTATACCGTGACTCTGGTCATGATTTTAGAGGTGAATCCTGGAAATTTGTTATTCCAGGGTAGCAGAATTACGAAATTCAAAGAGAATTGGGAAGTAACGAGTGACATGTAACCCATCACACTCTCAGGCTGTTCCTTGCTTATGTTTTTGACGTGAAGACGGCATTCCTTCCTACGAAATTCAAAGAGAATTGGGAAGTAACGAGTGACATTTGACCCATCACACTCTGTTCCTTGCTTTGCTGGAATATGTTTTTGACGTGAAGACGGCATTCCTTCCTGTTCCGCCTCAAATCACATTACATGGAAGAGCCATGTGTCCACCGTGACATAGGCATGAGGTCGCAATGAGGCCGGACGACTGAAACAGGTGAAGATTCCTCGTGGATGAATGCTTCAAAAGAATACGGACCTCATCCAACGTCGTGTAATTTCCTCTGTTTGACGTTCATTCGCCGCATAGTCAATAGCATGGCATCAGTACGTTGACTTTGAAAACCCATCAAGATTTTGCGTTGACTAATCCTATCTAGAAAAACATCATCGTCTTCGGCGAAGTGGGTTCGGGAAAAAGCTCTATCATAAATATGATCGTAGGCCAGACCGTCGCCGAAGTGTCCACCGGCATCGTCCAGGGTACTCTCCAGCATGAGCGCCATGAAGCCTCCATTGACGGTACATGTTTCAATCTATACGACACCGCGGGGCTTAATGAGGGAGAGCGAGGCCGAGTTCCCCATTGGAAGGCAGTCAACCAGCTCTACACACTTATCCGGAGCCTCGACGGCGTCAGCCTTTTCGTATATTGCATTCGAGGGCGGATCAATGAGGGTGCTCGGGCGAATTGGACCCTGTTCAGCAAAGTCTTGTGTGACAAGAAGGTTCCAATCATCGCAGTTGAGACGGGCTTGGAAGAAGAGGAGGACCTGGATGGGAAACTTATCTTGTTAAAGAAGGAGCTTGAGGGGGATGGGATGGTTCCTGGAGGCGTCGAGTGTATCGTTTCCATTCGAGGACGGAGGCTCGAGCACGAGGAGCGATACAATTTGTCGCAACGCCAATTGCGACACCTTATCATGCGTTCTTACAGAAGACAGCCATGGAGCATGACAACCGATGACTGGATTGGCCACATTTACAAAACCACTTACACTACGAAACTGTGGTTCTTTTCCGACGTTCGAGTGGAATTTGCCAAGGAAGCGACGAATATGGTCGACGAATTTATTGAGGAGACTGGAATGAAGAAGGGCGAGTCAGAGAAGCTGAAATCCACTTTGCTCGATGCGGAGAGGAAGGTGAGAAGAAAGGATTTGAACTTTCGGTAGCTGTTGGGCACACCTATTTTATTGATTCCATCTCGAACTGAAGAAAACATCTAAGGAACCAAATAGAGGTCCTGCTCCTGGCCATTCTTTTGACAATGACGCCCTAAATACCGAATTTCGATGGTCTTTCCCATGTTATGAATTTCGACGCGAAGGCTTCATTCATGTTGCGTGAAATCGCTAGGGGCATGAGGTTTCAATGAGGCTACGATTAGGTTCACTGCGGTTGATAAACCCAATGAAGACTGCCCTCAAGATACCTCGTGGGTGAATGCTTCAAAAGGTTACAAACTTGAATCCCATCTGTTAATTTCCTCTGTCTGACTTTAATTCGCCGTATAGTCAAAATTTTAAAGCATGACACCGGTACGTCAACTTAAATCCATCAAAGTTTCCGATGACTGCATAACCCTATCAAGAAAAACATCATTATCTTTGGCGAATCTGGATGCGGAAAAAGTTCCATCGTAAACATGATAGCAGGCTGCGAAACCGCCAAAGTGTCCAGTGGTTTTATTGGGTGCACCTTCGAGCACAAGCGCCATGAAGCCATCATTGACGGTGCACCATTCGACATATACGACACCGCTGGGCTTAACGAGGGAGAGAAAGGTCGTGTTCCCCATTGGCAGGCAATCAACCAGCTCTACACACTTATCCGGACCCTCGACGGCGTCAGTCTTCTTATCTATTGCATGCGAGGGCGTATCAAAGAGAATACTCGGGCGAATTGGATTCTGTTCACCAAGGTCCTGTGTGACAGGAAAGTGCCGGTCATCACAGTTGCAACGGGCATGGAAAACGAGGAAGACCTGGAGGAAAGACGTCTTTTGTTAGGGAAGACGCTCGAGACGAATGGAATGGTTCCTCATGGCGTCGCGTGCGTTGTTGCAGTTCGAGGAAAGAGGGGCGAGCACGAGGAGCGATACAATTTGTCTCAACGCCAACTGCGACACCTCATCATGCGTTCTTACAGAAGACAGCCATGGAGCATGACGACCGACGACTGGATTGGCCACATTTACAAAACCACGTACACTACGAAACTCTGTCTCTTTTCCGACGTTCGAGTGGAATTTGCCATGGAAGCGACGAATGTGGTTGTCAAATTTATTCAGGAAACTGGAATGAGGAGGGAGGAGTCGGAGAAGTTGAAATCCACTTTGCTTGACGCGGAGAAGAAGTTGAGGAGAAGACTCCCCTTTCGGTAGGGATATCCTGACGTTACATGACACGCTTTTATCCGACCAGGACCGACCTATTTTATTGGTTCCAAATTTAATGACTTGTGTCACGCTCAATGCAAACCTGAATACTGGGGTTTACATCTTCCAAAGCGACAATTGTTGCTCGTTTTTATCAATGGCAATTAGAAAGATAGGTAAACGTGTTCTTAGCGTATGTAGATAACTTCCAAGTATGATACACTTACTGTAAACTATAAGTCAACCAAAAGAATGTGAATATGTTTCTCAAGATTATGATTCCAGCTCCTCTTCCTCTTTGATCTCCAATTTCGGGCCCACACCCTCTTCAACACCTAGAACGTCATTCCGATTTACCAAAATTATCTCCTTTCTACTTTTGGAACTCTTCGTCATTGTCCTTGCGCTCGGACAAAGGCCTTTTGAGCTGAGATCGCATATATCGCAGCGTGGATTGACGGGAAGGCAGATAATTTGTCCAAATCCCACAAGAAGGTGGTTGATATCGTAGTGCAATTCTTTCGGAAGCCATGACTGGAGATTGAGCCTATTCCAGAGGGTTGTGAGTGTTAAAAAGATTCCGACGTACCTGAACGACTGACCTTGTTTGCTCTGGGTTTTTCGTTGGGGGTTTATGCCATCCTAAAAGGTTGGTAATCCTATGTATATGGACATCAACCCCGATACCATGGTTTAATCCCCACGCAATTTGAAGGGTTAGGAATGCCATTTTTGGCCCGACACCAGGAAGAGAGCAGAGCTCGTCAACGGTTTGGGGTACTTCCGAGTCGAACTCATCCTGTAGTTTAATGGCAGCCTGCTTGAGATAACTTTCCAAGCACAGATTTCAGCATCAAATTTAATTTAGGTAGTGAAGTCAACGAACACGGTCTTCTTTTTCCAGAATCCGACCTTGGATATCGCAGATGAAATGACTTGGTTGTCCGCTTCAATCATCGCTTTCACCGAGATGCTTCCGCCAAAAGCTGCACGCAAGTTCCCGATTGCTGCGTATGTTACTTCGTCCTTTGTCTGTGAGGAAAGCATCAAGGAAACGAGAGATGCATAGCGTCGATTCTGTAGAAAAAGTAGGATCATTTATTCACAAAATGGGTGGTAGAAAACTTACTTGTGGCTCAGTCTCCCCCGTCTGAGCCTCAGCACATCCCATTGTGTCGACAGGAGCGATGAATTTAGAACGCATGGACTTGATAGTATCATAAGTCTCTCGCCAATTCGGAGGTGCGGGGTGGGGTTCTGCAAGTAACTGAGGGATGGGCTTTAGCTTGGAAGGTGATTTCGATTTCGATTTCGAAGGCGAAGGTGTGGCCCTCCCTTTTGACGAAGCAGAAGGAGATTGTGTGCTGGCATGTGGGTTGGTCCCCTCATTATGCGTAGCTTTCATGTTCCTCTTTACCTTGACGACTTTCTGTGAGCTCGAGCGCGTTGGTGACCGGATGTGCATGACATCCTCAATATCTGGAATGTCAGTTCCAGAATCAAGCTTGACGCGCTTTCGGGAAGGTTTTACGCTCTCCTCAAGCTCCTCCCCTGTATCGTCTGCATTATGAAGAGGCCCAACCTCAACTATTTCGTCTGTAGAAGAAGCCGAACTGGACAGTAAAGCATTTCCGGGCTCAAAAATCCTAACTCTAGAGTCAAGGTCGCTGACGCGAGAAAAAAGACGTGTTGATCTTCGTTGTACCTCATTTTGTTGGGGTAGGGGCGCTGTCGAGGTTTTCAGAGACCGAATCCGCTTGGATGACATGAGCAGAGGGCCAAACTTGAATAAGCACGTGCAGTGATGGTAGAGTTCTGCTCTCGACACTGAACATTCATGGACTTCTTTCTAGTCAAGCTGAAGATGTCAACGCCAAACTTGAATTCGTGGATTTTGAATCTTCGAAAATCGTTATCACCACCAGTTCACTGACGGGTCTTACAAATGACGACGCGCTTCAAGTACATCAAGGAAAACGAGTAGTCTTCATCCCTGATAACGATTGCAGGGCAATGGTAATAAAACCTACTCTATATCAAATGCGCTCCTATGTACCTTTGCGTACGTGAACAGATTCATGGAAATTGAGGAATTCACAGTGCGTATTCATCCAGTTCGATCAACGAGACTTTTCTGCAGTGGAGGAAGGCTTCTGGGCCTCTTCGGAGGTTGTTGCTGTTGAGCAGAAAATGAAGGAGTTTACCGATGAAAGGAGTAAGACGGGGTGCGCGAGTGAGCCTCAGTCAACTGGAGTTTAAAGCATTGGCCTGACATTATCTATCTCTTCAACTGCCTGATCCGGGGTGACGCTCCAATTATCAATACTCCTATCACAACGGTACCAGTGGTGAATGTGAATGCGGTGTGGCAAAAGAGGTTGCTTTAGAAGTGCTCAGCGAGATGGAAAATTAGCAAATTCTACGAACCAAATCCCGCCACACGTTCAAGAACAACCCTTCTACTCTCGGATTTCAGTTTGAGAAAATCTGTCTCGCCTGGATTGTTGATATGGGCTTTAATTACGCTGGTAAGCACATCAAACCAGGCTACTGTTCATTTCTTTGATATGTAGTCTGAACCAATCCAGGCCTATTCCGTTGGGAATCAAGCAATTGGTGACATTCCCTTTCTTCAAGGCATCATAAGAAGGACGGAAGTCGATTCAGTAAATGAAGAGTATGTGTATTGCGGTCATCGTTCTTGCGCTATTGAATTCGTGGTTCGTTTCTTATTGCAATGGCGTATCGGGTTCTCGACTGTATGACCCTCTTGCCTTCCTTAGATATTTTTCTTCGGAAAAGTTCGAGACAGGAAACCATAGCCCTTCCTATGAGCTCATTCGATTCTCTTTTCGATACGACACTTGCTACCCTGGGCCAACATTCGTTTTTTATCATCCAGGTGTTTACTAATGGGATCTCTTACAATATAACTGGCGTATACTCTTTGGAACCAAGAAAGTAGGTGGATTCGGGGGTTGCAATCCTACAAAAGCTTTCTCCTCAACTTCTTCTCCGCATGGAGCAAAGTGGATTTCAACTTCTCCGACTCCTCCTTCTTCATTCCAGTCTCCGCAACAAATTCGTCGACCATAGTCGTCGCTTCCCTGGCAAATTCCACTCGAACGTCGGAAAAGAGACAGAGTTTCGCAGTGTACGTGGTTTTGTAAATGTGGCCAATCCAGTCATCGGTCGTCATGCTCCATGGCTGTCTTCTGTAAGAACGCATGATGAGGTGTCGCAGTTGGCGTTGAGACAAATTGTATCGCTCCTCGTACTCTCGCCTCTTTCCTCGAACTGCAACAACGCACGCAACGCCCCCAGGAACAATTCCATGCCTACCCAGCGCCCTCCTAAACAAAAAACGTCTCTCATCCAGGTCCTCCTCTTCTTCCAAGCCCGTCTCAACTGCAATGATCGGAACCTTCCTGTCACACAGGACCTTGGTGAACAGAATCCAATTCGCCCGAGTATTCTCTTTGATACGCCCTCGCATGCAATAGATAAGAAGGCTGACGCCGTCGAGGGCCCGGATAAGCGTATAGAGCTGGTGGACTGCCTTCCAATGGGGAACTCGGCCTTGCTCTCCCTCATTAAGCCCCGCGGTGTCGTATATGTTGAAGGGTACACCGTCAAAGGAGGCTTCATGGCGCTCGTACTCGAAGGTGCACCCAGAAGCACTGTTGGATACTTTGGCGGCGTCCCAGTCTGCTATCATGTTTACGATGGAACTTTTCCCGCATCCAGACTCGCCGAAGATAATGATGTTTTTCTTGATAGAGGTTAGTCACCAGAAACTTTGATGGATTAGTTGACGTACCGATCCCATGCTTAGAAATTTGACTTTACGGCGAATGAACGTCGGACAGAGGAAACTAGTAGAGGTTGAATGGAATTTGCATTCTTTTGAGGCATTCACACACGAGGTATCTTGAAGGCAGTCTTCGTTGGGTTATTAACCGCAGCGAACTTAATCGTTTGGCCTCATTGCGCCCTCATGCCTCTAGTGATTTGCGGTGCAACAGCCTTCACGTCAAAATCCATTACATAGCAAGGAGGGAAAGACCATCAAAATTCGGTTGTTCTACTGTCTGGTCCTCGATGACCAGAGTCTATTTGGTTCCTTAGATATTTCTTCAGTTCGAAATGGATCCTACTCACAACATCTACCGTAAGTTCAAGACCCTTCTTCTCACCTTCCTCCGAGTCTCCGCATCTAGCAGCTTTCGACCTTCTTCATTCCAGTCTCCTCAATAAATTCCTCAATAATTCGTCAATCGCATTCCAGTCTTCCTTGGCAAATTCCACTCTAACGTCGGGAAAGAACAACGTCTTAGTGTACGTGGTTTGTAAATGTGGCGATGATAATTTAAACGAAAACAGCAACATTGACCCCGAGCCTCAACTTCGTGTACTCACCCAGTGCCCCCATTGCCAACTCGAGCAGTGGTTAGTAGTACATCTCTACACGACCTTCTGCCAGTGGGATAGGCTCGATCTCCAGTCTTGGCTTCCGAAAGAATTGCACTACGATATTGACCACCTTGTGGGATTTGGACAAATTATCTGCCTTCTCGTCAATCTACGTTGCGATATAAGCGATCTCAGCTCAAAGGGCCAAGTTTGTCCGAGCGCAAGGACAATGACGAAGAGTTCCAAAAGTAGAAAGGAGATAATTTTGGTAAATCGGAATGACGTTCTAGGTGTTGAAGAAGGTGTGGGCCCCGAAATTGGAGATCACAGAGGAAGAGGAGCTGGAATCATAATCTTGAGAAACATATTCACATTCTTTTGGTTGACTTATAATTTACAGTAAGTGTATCATACTTGGAAGTTATCTACATACGCTAAGAACACGTTTACCTATTTTTCTAATTGCCATTGATAAAAACGAGCAACAATTGTCGCTTTGGAAGAAGATGAAAACCCCAGTATTCAGGTTTGCATTGAGCGTGACACAAGTCATTAAATTTGGAACCAATAAAATAGGTCGGATAAAAGCGTGTCATGTAACGTCAGGATATCCCTACCGAAACGGAAGTCTTCTCCTCAACTTCTTCTCCGCGTTGAGCAAAGTGGATTTTAACTTCTCCGACTCCTCCTTCTTCATTCCAGTCTCCGCAACAAATTCGTCGACCATAGTCGTCGCTTCCCTGGCAAATTCCACTCGAACGTCGGAAAAGAGACAGAGTTTCGTAGTGTACGTGGTTTTGTAAATGTGGCCAATCCAGTCATCGGTCGTCATGCTCCATGGCTGTCTTCTGTAAGAACGCATGATGAGGTGTCGCAGTTGGCGTTGAGACAAATTGTATCGCTCCTCGTGCTCACGCCTCTTTCCTCGAACTGCAACAACGCACGCGATGCCCCCAGGAACAATTCCATACCTCTCCAGCGCCCTCCCTAACAAAAAACGTCTCTCATCCAGGTCCTCCTCGTTTTCCAAGCCCGTCTCAACTGCGATGACAGGAACCTTCTTGTCACACAGGACCTTGCTGAACAGGATCCAATTCGCTCGAGCATTCTCTTTGATACGCCCTCGCATGCAATAGATAAGAAGGCTGACGCCCTCGAGGGTCCGGATAAGTGTGTAGAGCTGGTTGATTGCCTCCCAATGGGGAACACGACCTTGCTCTCCCTCGTTAAGCCCCGATGTGTCGTATATGTTGAAGGGTACACCGTCAATGATGGCTTCATGGCGCTCGTGCTCAAAGGTGCAGCCAACAGGACTGCTGGACACTTTGGCGGTTTCCTGACCTGCTATCATGTTCACGATGGAACTTTTTCCGCATCCAGACTCGCCGAAGATAATGATGTTTTTCTAGGTAGGATGAGTTAACGAAAAGCTTTTGCTGAATTTTAGAGTCTGCGTACCGATGCCATGCTGAGAAATTTGACTATACGACGAATGAACCGTCAAACAGAGGAAACTACAAGACGTTGATTGAGATTGATATTGTTTTGAAGGATTCACCCATGAGGATTCCTCATGTCGCCACTGGGCATGTCGCTTCACATCCGCATTGTACCCTTCCTTCTGTTTCGATTCGAAACCCTGCTTTAATTTCGGAGGGGATCAAAGAAACGTGTTGTAACACGGCAGGCCTGCAAGCTGCCACATGTCCAAAAGGGTGGATCTGATTGTCGTTTTCATTCACAAGATGTCAAGTAATCCTAACCTTCGGCTCATGACTTACGGATAGAAGGTGTTTCTGTGAACGCTGGAATTATAGCCCAGGTTGGTCAACAGTAAGATAAGGTCAACGGGCCGGTCAGCCGTCTTGAACAAATTTCATCCACAACATTCAGCCATAGCCGTCCAATTGCGATATAGTATCGAAGTTGAAGGAGATAAACGGATTGCAATTGCAAATCTACAAAGTTATCCACAAATAAAATCCTTGAAGCGGCATGTTTCATTGGGGCACCATCACAGGACCAGGCAGCTCTGGTTAGGTACTTGGGATTGATTGTGAACGGTCTCAATTGGTTGTGCAGCTACGAGGATTGCGCGTGGGTGCCTCGGATTCACATTCTTTACTTGATTACTCCCACCTCTGTCTCGATTCTCCCCAATGTCCCAAGGTAACGTCTAATGCCAGACATGCCGACGGGTAACTGACAATCGGTCCACAGAAGGTCGTTATTCTAATGGCTCCAACGTCGTCGTCTTCGGTCAAACCGGCTCAGGCAAGAGCTCCTTGATCAATATGCTAGCCGGCGAAAAGATCGCAAAAGTGTCCTCCGATCCGTATGGTTGTACTGTTATTGCCGAAAGCTACGACATTGTGAAGGAAAACAAGACGTACACGTTCTGGGACACCTGTGGTCTGAACGAAGACGAAGAAGGCAGCGTATCGGCACAGAAGGCGGCCGACAATCTAGTCAACTTACTCAAGGGCAAGAGTGTCAACCTCATTATATATTTTACACGTGGGAACAGATTTCTGGACGAAGTTCAAGTCAATTCCTACTTGTTTGCTCAGATCAGACGCGCATGCGGGGCAAAGGTGCCAATCGTACTCGTAGTGACAGGACTGGAGCAAGAGGAGGTCATGGACAAATGGTGGACGAGACATGAGCGGGATGTCAAGCGGTTGGGTCTTTCTTTCAAAGGACACGCTTGCGTGACGACTATCAAAGGAAGGAACAATATATACGAGGACGAGTATCAAGAGTCTACGGATAAAGTATGGAAACTGGTGGAGACGCATTGCAATCCATCGGTATGAAAAACTGCTTCATTGAAACTCACGAAATTCACTGTTGTATTTAGCACAATATCATCGTCTTTGGCGAGGCAGGTTCTGGAAAAAGCTCCATCGTAAACATGATCGTAGGCCAAACCGTCGCCGAAGTGTTCAGCAGTCCTGTTGGGAGCGGAACCCAATGTACTTTCCAACATAAGCGCTATACAGCCTCTATCGGCGATACCCTCTTCAATATATACGACACCGTGGGTCTAAATGAGGGAGATCAAGGCCGTGTTCCTCATTGGAAGGCTGTCCACCAGCTCTACACGCTTATCCGGACCCTCGACGGCGTCAGCCTTCTCGTATATTGCATTCGAGGGAGGATCAAAGAGAATGCCCGGGAAAATTGGAACCTGTTTAACAAGGTCTTGTGTGCGAAGAAGGTCCCGATCATCGCAGTCGAAACGGGCTTGGAAAATGAGGGTGACTTGGACGGGAGACGTACCTTGTTAAAGAAGGGGCTCGAGAAGTATGGGATGGTTCCTAAAGGCGTCGCGTGCATCGTTTCTGTTTTGGGAAAGTGGAAGGAGTATGAAGACCGATACTATTCGTCGCAACACCAACTGCGACAGGTTATCCTGCGTTCCTACAGAAAAGAGGCATGGAGCATGACGACCGACGACTGGATTGGTCACATTTACCAAACGACAATCACTACGAAACTCTGTGTCTTTCCCGACGTTCGAGTGGAATTTGCCAAAAACGCGGGGAATGTGGTTGACGAGTTTATTGAGGAGACTGGAATGGGGAAGGAGGAGTTAGACAAGCTGAAATCGACTTTGCTTCATGCGGAGAAGGAAGTTAGAAGGGTTTCCCGGCAGGAACATTGAAGTCGTTCTGCGATTTTTTTTTTCAAAAACTCCCGCTATGAGGCCGGATAGTAGACGTCCCTTCGATTGCAATCTATTTTATTGTTTCAAATTTACATTATTTCACGTAACCAGCTTATCAAGAGAGCAACAAGAAAAGAGACACGTGGAATGGCCCTTGCCTCTTCCGAGTCGATTTAGGTTCGTCGATTTTGGCTCGGACAAACCCAGATCTCAATCGGGTCCTCATTACTCAATAGTGTGCAATCATGATATGCCCGGGTTTGTTTTCGAACCACCCCTGATCGTAGACGAAACACAACGTAAGAGATGTAGCGAGATCAATGGACAACCCTCGAGTTAATATTGCATCAGCCTGATGCAGACAATACGACCATGAGGACTATGCGAGGCATATGAAATTCACCTTATCAATGCGGGGCTCAGTAGCTCAAGCTTCAAGCTTCAAGGGCAGAATCAGGACGTCAACAATGTAAGTACCCCCATCAAAATTATCGCCTTCATTAAACGATTTTTATACTTTATTTCAGAAAAATGTCTCAGGCAATGGAGAACGTTAGAGAGGGAACAGTAGGGCGTCCATCACCTTGAAATTCCTTAACTGAACCCAAAACCCCAGAAATGTCACAACATTATCATTTTCGGAGAAGCAGGTTGCGGAAAGAGCTCCATTGTCAACATGCTCGTAGGCAAAGCCGTCGCCAAAGTATCCAACGGCGCTGGGGGTTGCACTTTTCAAAACGATTCGTACGAAGCCGATATCGGCGGAACCCCCATTCGTATCTTCGACACCGCCGGCCTCGACGAAGGAGAAGAAGGACGAGTTCCTCACTCGAAGGCGGTCCAAGGGCTGTACACACTCATCCGAAAACTGGACGGTATCAGCCTTCTTGTCTTCTGTATGCGAGGGAGGGTCAAGGCGAACACTCGCGCGAATTGGCTTTTGTTCAATAAAGTGATCTGTGGCGAAACGGTCCCAACTATCGCGGTCGTAACTGGTTTGGAAGCTGAAGCCAACTTGGATGACTGGTGGAAGCGTGACGAAAACAAGAAAGTCTTCAAATCGTATGATATGAAGCCAAAGGGAGTCTGCTGCGTCGTCTCGGTTCGAGGGCACAACAATCAGTACGCAGAAATGTACCGGGAATCACAGGAGAAGTTACGTAAACTCATTCTGAGCTCTCATCGAAGGGAGCCATGGAGCAGGGAGAAAGAAGCTTGGTTTTCCCACATTTGCCGTGAGGTATACCAAACCAGGATTTGCTTTTTCGAACGGAGAAGTAAGGAGTTCACCGCCAAGATGGTGACCGCACTCGACGAATTCGCAATGGAGGTCAACATGGGAGAGGAGGATGCCGGGAAGCTGAAGAGAAATTTGCTTAATGCAGAAAAGGTGATGGCGAAGGCAGAGAGGAAGACGAAGAGGCGCAGATAATCTGGTTTTGATATTTTTGATTGACCATTGCTGCGCATTGTGTCGGTCTATGTAGCTATGTAGCGTTTTTGTTTAATAACGAACGTACTTTCAAGAGTACAGGTCTATCAAAGGATCATCAATTTGGGTGAGCCAATAAGAACTGATGCAGTGCAAACGACACCGAAGACTGCGAAAACGACCATTCGTCACCAACGATCGCTCGATGTGGCAGGAGCGTAGAAGGATGGGACGTGGGAGGCACCAGGGAGAAGTGAAGATGATGGAAACAAGGACGACTAAAGAGCGAAAAAGATGGTGAAGAGGAAGAGAATGGAAAAAATCGACGGAAGGAGGAAATACCAGCCGAAGAGGAACGGAAGAAAGTCCTCACCACCAAAAATGTTCGGAACCATGACGCAAGAAACGGAATCCGCT
>Ga0307517_10005143_pt1 | contig 19867 bp, 16 predicted proteins | sample 23_EM_MG_FD_194515 | JGI IMG/M metagenome (GOLD analysis project Ga0307517, IMG submission 194515) | Populus trichocarpa ectomycorrhiza microbial communities from riparian zone in the Pacific Northwest, United States - 23_EM | ecosystem: Host-associated > Plants > Roots > Unclassified | place... | reverse complement strand
CAAACGACATATTGGGTAAAAGCAAGGGCCAGGGGCAGTGCGCCGCTGCCTTCGTTGCCGAGGAACAGCAGGGCATGGCTGAGGCGGTTGGTTTGCACCAGCTCTGCGAGGATATTCTTGACCTCGCCCTGTCCGATGACACGTTGGAATGACATAGGGGCAAATATAACCTATAAAAAAAGTCCCGGCGTCTGCCAGGACTTAAAATATTATCTCACTACTCACCACTGACCACTGACCACTCACCACTCACTAGTTCAGGTACTTCGTGATCTGCTCGTCCATAGGCTTCACCTTGCTGGGGAACACGGCAACAAGAGTGCCTTTCTCGTCGACAAGGAACTTGGTGAAATTCCATTTGATGACGGGATCCGCTACGCCCAGTTTCTTGGCTTCTTCCGTCAGGTATTTGAAGAGGGGGGCGGTATTGTCGCCGACCACATCCACTTTTTCCGCCATGGGGAAGCTGACGCCGTAATTCTTGGTGCAGAACTCCTTGATCTCGCCGTTGGTGCCGGGTTCCTGCTGACCGAAATTATTGGCGGGGAAACCGATGATCACCAGCTTTTCCTTATACGTTTCGTATAATTTTTCCAGGTCGGCATATTGAGGAGTATAGCCGCATTTGGAGGCCGTATTGACGATCAGGATCTTTTTTCCTTTGTACTTGGAGAGATCGATGGTCTTTCCATCCAGGCCAGGAACTTTGAAATCATGCACACTGGTGACGCCGGCGGCCACAAAAAGAGAAAGAAGCATTGCGCGTAACATAAAAAATGAATTTAGTTGGTAAGGTAATTTGACCGTTAAGGTATTCAATAGTTCGATGTTACTACATTAAATCGGAGCTAAAGTTTAAGTTAGGGATGAAATTCAGGGATGAATGGTCTATAATAATGGTAAATGGTCCCCTCCTGGTAAATATGACCTTATGGCCGTTCATAGCAACCCAGGTCCGGCAGACCCACGGGTCGGGGCAGGCCATCGAGGTCCAGGTTGACGGCTCCGGGGAGACCTTTGTTGAGGGCAGGGCTGCTGGCTTTCAGGTGGAAGTCGAAAAGTCGCCTGGCCGTATTGACGCTGTCGAACTGGGGGTCGGTATTGGCTATCAGTTGGGAGGTGGTGACGCCGGCCGGGGCCGTCTTAACTTTCCAGAGGCAGTTGGAGAAAGTGACGGAGAAGGGGTCGCTGCCTTGTTTGGAGACGACCACTTCGTTGTCCACGGTACCGTTCCCTCCGTAGAAGATGCAATTGGTAAAATCGGCGCTCAGCGGGGCCGTCGCGGCGACCCCTCCCTGTACGACAAAATTACTGATGGAAAGGACGGGCTGGGTATGAGCGATATAATCGTTGGAATAGCTGGCTGCCGTACAATGGGTGAACTGGTATTGACCGCCGAAGCCCAGCACGATATTCTTACCGCAATCGCTGATCAGGCAGTTCGTAGCCTGAATGCTGCTTTGGTCGCCCAGGATGCCCGCGTCATAAATGGTGGAGAGGATGCATTGTTCCAGTATGACCTTGGGGTTGGCGTTGGTGGCGGGAGATTCGGCGACGATGCCCTGGTAGGCATTCCGGATCACGGCATATTGCAGGAGGTTGTTGGTGCTGTTGCCTCTAAAATAGATGCCGGGCCAGCTGCCGGGAAAATCGCGGTAAGGAGGATCCAGGCGGTCGCTGAGGAAGGTAACGCGGGTGCTATCGTATTTCTCTCCCTGCACTTGTAAGGTGCCGTCTACGATCAGGGGGGCGTCTGCGTGAAAATAGACATGGCATCCTTTCGGGATGGTGAGGGTCGCATTCGTATCGACCTGCAGGCCGCCCAGGATCACATAGGGCCGGGCATTGTTCCAGGTAACATGGCCGCTGATCTTTTGGTTGCGGAGGAAATTGGCATTCTGTCCCCAGGCTTGTAGCTGGATGGTTTGCTGATTGCCGTTGAAAGCCACCTGGATGCTATCCTGTACGATAAAGGGCAGGTCTCCGGCGCCCGGATCGATATGCACGGCGACAAAAACATAGAGGCTGTCGCCGGCTTCCATTTCGATGTCTTTTTGTTCGGGCCCTGTTGCGCCGTTGATATTGATCTTAAAATAAGATTGAGCGCCTCCCATCAGCCGGACATCGGACAAGCGCAGCTTCTGGTCATTGGCATTGACGATCTTGATCGCGCCGGTAACGGACCCCGTAGTGGTGAAGAGGGTATCGAAGAATAAAGTGTCGGCGGAGAAACGGACGATGGCGTCTTTGCCGGTGATGAAACCATCCTTGCGGCAGGACAAGCTGAAAAGGGTAACCGAGAATAGTATGACCAGGAATGGTTTGTACATCGGTCTCAAAAGTAATATAAATTCCTGATGGATTATAACGTTGTATCTGCTGTCCCGCCATTCCATCACCGGTACTATGACCTCAACGTCACTGTATTTACTCATAGACCATTGCAAAGCCCGGCATCAATTCATTTTTCAACCAAACTCATGGCAACAGTTGGAACAGCTCGTAAATAATGTGACTTTTGAGGTCATAGTACCGGTGTGGTCCCCGATAAGGCAAGTCACTGCAAGCTTAATTTCCCGGCATCGCATGTTCTATAAATATCTTCAACACATACGGGCTGTTGATGCAAAAGGCGCATTTTGCGCGAGTTGATTCCACTGCCGATAGAATGTCGGTTGAATAAAAGGAGGTGCCTGGCTTTATATTAGTGGATGAGCGCAAACAGCGCCGTTGCACAACAGCCCGTATGTGTTGAAGGGCATACATTCATGAAAGGGACAGCGCCGTTGCACAACAGTCCGCACGTGTTGAAGGACATAAAAGGGACAGCGCCGATTGCACAACAGTTCGCACGTGTTGAAGAACATACATTCATCAACACGCCCGCGACCTAAAAAAGTAATTGATACACTTCCTCGACGCGCCCCACCGGCACAACCTCGATATTGAAACGCTGGTTCTGCAGACCTTTCACATTATACTTGGAGACGAAGATCTTTTCGAAACCCAGCTTTTCGGCTTCCGCTATCCGTTGTTCGATGCGGTTGACGGCCCGGATCTCTCCGCTGAGGCCTACCTCTCCGGCAAAACAGGTGTGCGGGGACAGGGGCACATCTTCGTAGGAGCTGAGCAGGGAGCAAAGGACGGCCAGGTCGATGGAAGGGTCTTCCACTTTCAAGCCGCCGGCGATATTCAGGAAGACGTCTTTAACGCCGAAATGGAAGCCGCCTCTTTTTTCCAATACGGCCAGCAGTAATTGCAGGCGCCGGAGATCGAAGCCGCTTACGGTTCGCTGTGGGGTGCCATAGACGGATTGGCTGACGAGGGCCTGTACTTCGATGAGGAGGGGCCGCATGCCTTCGATGGTGGCGGCGATGGCGATGCCGCTCAGTTGTTCCTCTTTTTGAGTGATCAGCAGTTCGCTGGGATTGCTGACGGGGCGCATGCCCAGTTCCGTCATTTCATAAATGCCCAGCTCGGCGGTGCTGCCAAATCGGTTCTTCAAGGTTCGTAGGATCCGGTACGCATAATGCCGGTCGCCTTCGAACTGAAGAACGGTATCGACCATATGTTCCAGGATCTTCGGACCGGCGATGCTGCCGTCTTTGGTGATATGGCCGATCAGGAAGACGGGCGTGTTGGTCTCTTTGGCGTAGCGTTGGAATTCGGACGCGCATTCGCGGATCTGCGAGACGCTGCCGGCGGAGGATTCGATATAAGGGGAATGCAGTGTTTGAATGGAGTCGACGATGACGAGGCGGGGACGCAATTTCTTAATCTCCTGGAAGATCACCTGGGTGGAGGTCTCGGTCAGCAGGTAGAAATTATCATTTTTGATATTGAGACGGTCGGCGCGCATCTTGATCTGTTGTTCGCTTTCTTCACCGCTGATGTAGAGGACGGCGATATCTTTTAGGAGCAATCCGTTTTGGAGGAATAAAGTACTTTTACCGATGCCAGGTTCGCCGGCTACCAATACGACGCTGCCGGCTACGATACCTCCGCCGAGCACTCTGTTCAATTCTGCATCGCCGCTGATGATCCTTTCTTCATCTGCGCTGACGACTTCGCTGAGGGAGATGGAGCGGTTCTCTTTTTTGTCGCCGGCAAATTTTTTCCAATCCGATTCGATGGGTTTGTTATCCTTGGTGATGACTTCTTCGACGAAAGTATTCCATTGATCACAGGAAGGACACTTGCCGGACCATTTTGCACTTTCATAACCACAGTTGCTGCAGAAGAATGCCGTTTTTATTTTGCTCATGCGGCAAAGTTACTCGCTTGATCAGCAGGATAACGCAAAAAATTAGTGGAAGGATCGTTGATAAGAAGTGGAAAAAGGTTGGGACCTTATAAAAAGTAAAAGGGCCAGCTAGATCGCCGGCCCCTTACTTACTAACCCATTAAATTCTTGCACTAAATTACAAATTAGCGCCACATAACAAAATAATTTTTTCGGGTGTGCATAACTCGGAAAGGGGGAGAGCTGCCATTTTTTACAAAAAAATATCCCTCGTTATATACTGATTTACAGCACTTTATGAGCTTTCTTCCGCCTGACTTCCTTCGGGATAAAAACTCCTTATATCTTTAATTGGTTGAAAATTAACCTTGAAATAATTCGTCGGCCGGACCCTGACAAAAATGGTTCCCGGACCCCTTTTTTGAACCCTTATCCAGGGTCTTTTTCCCATACTGGGACATAATAATTAATAAATATATGTTATGAAAATGATTAATGTCTGATGGAAAAGGCGGGAATCCTGGGCTGGCTTAAATATGGAGATAATTATGTATATGAAGAGCCGTGAACGGGCAGTTGGTTCTTGACTGCCGATCCGTCTATTCGCTCCTGGAAGCCTCATCCGGGTCTCTATTCCCTGCCCGGCTTCCAAAACCCTGGCCCGGGAACGGGGATTCCCTGCCTGGCCCGGCAGCTCCCTTCCCAGGTTTCCGGTCCCGCTCGGACCCCATGCTCTATTGTCACCCACCGCCTAATTATCCTTCCCTTACCTACCTCACCACTCACTACTCACCACTGACACAAAAAACCCCGGCGGTCGGCCGGGGTCTCCTTATAATTTGATCTCGTCGTCGTGGGTGTCGAAAAAGTGGAATTCGGTGAGGTGGTAGTTGGTGTTTTGCCGCAATCCGACCTTCTGCTTGTACTTCCAGCGCCATTTCCATTGGCGGGAGCCGATGCCGAGGAGGCTACCCTTGGTCAGGTAGGCGTACATGATGGGGTGGACGGCCAGGGTCAGGTCCTTGTGCTGGTGGTTCAGCAGGTAGCTGAGGTTCTTTTCGATCTCGTCCTCCAGGATAAGGGCGGAAGAGATCTTGCCGGTGCCATTGCAGCTGGGGCATACTTCCTGGGTATTGATGGTCACTTCCGGCTTCATCCGCTGGCGGGTGATCTGCATGAGGCCGAACTTGGAGATGGGCAGCACGGCATGTTTGGCCCTGTCGGTACGCATATAGCCTTCCATGGCCTCTACCAGCTTCCTTTTATTGTCGGGCAGCTTCATATCGATGAAGTCGGCCACGATAATGCCGCCCAGGTCCCGCAGGCGCAGCTGGCGGGCTATTTCCTCGGCGGCTTCCAGGTTGGTCTCCAGGGCATTCTGTTCCTGGTTGTTGCTGACGCTCTTATAGCCGCTGTTCACGTCGATGACATGCAGGGCTTCGGTATGTTCGACGATCAGGTAGGCGCCGCTGGGCAGGTTCACCGTCTTTCCGAAGGCGGCCTTGACCTGCTTGGTCACGCTGAACTGGTCGAAGATGGGGGAGCCGTTGTGGTAATAGCTGACGATATCGATCTTATCCGGGGCGATACGCTGGATATAGCTCTTGGTATCGTTATAGATATTCCGGTCATTGACGACGATCTTGTTGAAATCCTCGTTCAGAAGGTCCCGGAGCATGCTGGTGGTCTTGGTCTGTTCGCTGAGGATCTTGGCCGGGGCGACGGCGCCCTTCAGGTTATGTTGTATCAGCTTCCAGGTAGCCACCAGGTCGGTAAGGTCTTCATGCAGTTCCGCCGTATTCTTTCCTTCGGCCGCCGTCCGGACGATCACCCCGAAATTCTTCGGTTTGATCGCTTCCACGATCTTTTGCAGCCGTTTGCGCTCATCGGAGGAGTGGATCTTCCGGGAGACGGCTACGATATCGTTAAAGGGCGTGATGACGACGAAACGTCCGGGCAGGGAAACCTCACAGCTGAGACGGGGTCCCTTGGCGGCGATGGGTTCCTTGAGGATCTGGACGAGGATATGCGGCTTGCCGTTCAATACCTCGTTGATCTTACCCGTCTTGATGATCTCCGGCTCTACCTGGAAACTTCCGAAATCGAACCCTTCCGTATTATGATCGTTCATGGCTGCCTGCGTGAACTTCAGCAGCGAACGGGCATAAGGGCTCAGGTCGGTATAATGGAGGAAGGCGTCCTTCTCAAAACCAACGTCCACAAAGGCGGCGTTCAGGCCCGGTATGAGCTTCTTCACCTTTCCCAGGTATAAATCACCGACCGCAAAGCTGGCGTCAGCCTTTTCATGGTGAAGCTCCACCAGCTTTTTATCCTCTAATAGGGCTATCTCAACACCCTGCGGGGTCGCATTTATGATCAGTTCCTTATTCAAGCGTAACTAGCATTTACCTTCAACATCCACTATCAATACATCTGCTGGCAGGAATTACATTTGCTGAAGTAGGTTTATTCGGCCTGTATCATTTACTTGTTCTTCTTCTTATGACGGTTCTTTCTGAGTCTTTTCTTCCGCTTATGCGTCGCAATTTTATGACGCTTACGCTTTTTACCACAAGGCATACTTAACGCTTTTTATTAGTTAAAAAATAAATTCCACTTCAATGGGCCCTCCTTAATATATATGGTGAGGCTTATTCTAAAGACTTGATACGCTGGTCGATCTCCTTGATCATGTCCGGATTTCCGATCAGCTTTTTGGCGGCTTCATACCATTTCACGGCATCCGCCTTATTCCCTTTTTGCAGATGAGCTTCAGCCAGCAGGAGGATCGCTTCGATATTGGCGGGTTGATGTTGAACAACGGTTGTCAAACGCTCGATCGCTTTGTCGAATTGTCCCGATTCTATTCCTCCCAGTCCCAGCATGAACTGGGCGTACATATTCGTAGAATCGCGACGGGCAACTTCCAGGATACGCTGAATTCCTTGCATGAGCTCCTCTGGACTGCCGGCGGTGCTGCCAAACATGATGCTGGCGCCCAGTCCGATCTTCGTGGAGTCATTCGCTGGATTCAGTTCTAAAGCCTTTTCAAACAACTCTTTAGCATTAGCGGCCATCCAGCCTTTCAGGGCTGGGTTATCCTGTCCGCGTAAGCTTTGCAAAAATAATTGGGCAGCAAAGGTGAGACTTTTTTCAGACTTTTCCAACTTAGCTGCCTGACCTGTGTAATAGGCAAAGGGGAGAAAACCTTCCTGGACGGAATCCTTCCAGAACACGATCAACTGACGGTAAGCAGCTAACTGCTGATCCTTAACGTCTCCGCGCACCACCGAATTCTCCAACCTGTTCACATACGACAGCTGATTAGTGTTGAGACGGGAATGAGCGGCCTCTAAAATATCATGGTAATCAATAGATTTCAACGCTGATGCCCCTGGAGATCCGGGTTCGGATCCTTGAGCGGGTGCAGCAGGTTTCTTCAGGGTCGGTACGGTCTTTCCAAAAAAATACAGACTGAGTAATAAGAGGACTCCGGCGCCTGCTACAAGATATTGCTGTCTCTTCATCGAATGTCAATTAGAGCGCAAATCTACGCCACTTCTACATCTCTTCGTCAGGATTCGGCTGATCTTCTTTTACATGCTGCAGTTTTTTGACTTCCGCGACGAATTCCTTGGCAGGTTTGAATGCAGGAATAAAATGTTCAGGGATATGCACGGCGACATTCTTCTTGATGTTGCGCCCTATCTTGGCTGCACGTTTCTTCGTTATGAAACTGCCGAATCCCCGGATATAAATATTTTCCCCGGCGGAAAGGGTTTCTTTAACTTGTTTGAACATGGTTTCCAGCGTCACAAGGACGTCTACCTTAGGTATACCTGTTTTTTCCGATATTTGGTTAACAAGGTCTGCCTTTCTCATGGGGATTAAGTTTTATAAGTTTCTGATTTTAAATATATAACAAAATTCTTAATTGGCAATTCCTGTAAAAGAATTAGTTATTGGGTATCAAATTAATAGATTTGGTTTATTTCTGCAAGAATTCTCTAAAATATTGATTGTGAATTTTATTTATCACAAATGCATGACAAAAAAGCCGGTTTTGCTAAAATTTTGCTAAAATGGCACAAAAAGGAAAATAGCCGGTCGATGCCCTGGAAAGGGGAAAAAGAGCCCTATAAGATCTGGCTAAGTGAGGTGATATTGCAACAGACCCGTGTAGAACAGGGATGGGCCTATTACGAAAAATTTCTACAGGCTTTTCCTACGATCCACGATCTCGCCGGCGCCCCCGAACAGAAAGTATTCAAACTATGGGAAGGTCTCGGCTATTATAATCGTTGCCGTCATCTCATCGCCACAGCTAAAAAGATCTCCGCCGAATATAAAGGCGTTTTTCCTTCTACTTATGAGTCGATCAGGGAGTTGAAAGGGATTGGCCCTTATACGGCCGCCGCTATTGCCTCCTTCGCATTCGGTCTGCCCCATGCCGTGGTGGATGGAAATGTGCTCCGGGTGCTGGCCAGATACTTCGGGCTCCCGACGCCCATCGATACGACCACTGGAAAAAAATTATATACGGAATTAGCTGATTCCTTGCTCGATAAGCGTCATCCTGGCATTTATAACCAGGCCATCATGGACTTCGGCGCCACCGTCTGCAAGCCGCAGAACCCGCTCTGCGACAATTGTCCGCTGCAAAAGGATTGCGGCGCTTATCAGCAGGATAAGGTCGGTATCCTTCCCGTAAAAGAAAAAAGCATCCGCAAAAGGACGCGCTGGCTCTACTACTTCTTCCTGGAGACCCGGGATAACAAAGTATATATCCGCCAAAGAACGGGGAAGGATATCTGGGAAGACCTCTACGAGTTTGTCCTTTGGGAGGCGGAGGGCCCGCTCGACCTCCCTGCGGAGATCACAAAGAAGGGCTTTGCAAGGGAGCTTTTTGGTAAGGAGCCACTCACAGTCAGGCATATATCAAAATTATACCGCCAGCAGCTGAGCCACCAGACCATCCATGGCCAGTTCATCACGGTGTCACTAGGTAAACCCTTACCGGAACTAAAGGGTTATTTATTGGTGGATAGGCGGAAACTGGACGAATACGCATTTCCGAAATTCATTAACGCCTGGTTCCTGGATCCAACACCGGTACAGAGTTTGTTCTGAGAATAGAGGGGTATTTGAAAAATTTATCTTTTTGCCCGAAAAAATTTAATTTTAATAGGCGCGGCCAACACCGCGCCTTAACAGGAATTGCTTTTTAAGACGATTTGTAAAAACACAAACTTCATTCTATGAGAGGAGTCAACAGGGTGATGCTGATTGGAAATTTAGGAAAGGACCCGGATACACAATACCTCGAAGGAAATATTGCCGTTGCCAAATTCTCCCTGGCGACGACGGAGACCTTTAAAGACAGGGCCGGCAAACTGATCTCGCAGACGGAATGGCATACCGTCGTCCTCTGGAGGGGACTGGCGGAACTGGCCCAGAAATACCTTCACAAAGGCAGCCTCGTATACATCGAAGGAAGACTGAGGACCCGCAGCTGGGAAGACAAGGAAGGCAACAAGAAGTTCGCTACCGAAGTGGTCGGGGACAACCTGATCATGCTGGACAAACGTACCGACGGCCCGCATCCACCCATTTCCCATGATGATAGTCACCCGGACACGCCCCCGCCCCCGGTCGGTGAAGCCTCCGAGGACCTGCCCTTCTGACCAGTTCCGCTTCTGGCCTGTTTTTCGGATATATTGATTTAACTCCCTTCAGGAATGGGGTATTAAAAGAAATTGTTAAATTTGGCCGCACTATTGCTAACGAAACCCGACTAAATTTGGATCACCCTTTACTTCTTCTCATCAACCCGCAGGCAACCACTATCCTGGCCATCGTCATACTTTTCTTGCTGATCATTTCCTTTGTCGTATCGGGATCGGAGGTCGCCTTCTTTTCCCTTACCTATAAGGATATCAATATACTGAAGACCAAACAGGACACTTCCTGGAAACGGATCGTCAACCTGCTGGAAGAACCCAAGACCCTGCTCACCTCCCTGCTCATCGCCAATAGCATCGTGAATATCGCCATCATCATCCTCTCGAATTTCCTCATCGATGAAATGGTGCTCGCTAAACAGAACTTCTGGCTTTTCGAGTTCCTGATAAAAGTGCTCCTGGTCGCCTTCGTGATGATCCTGTTCGGAGAGGTCATGCCCAAGGTATGGGCCACCCAGAATAACCTCCAGTTCGCCTATTATACTTCCGGCATCATAGAATTGATCCACCTGCTGTTCAGAAGGATCAGCATCTGGGCCGTCCACCGTTCCGACAAGCTGGAACGTTCTTTCGGCAGCAGGAAATCCGCATTCAGTCTCGAAAAGCTGGATCATGAGATCGACCGGTCTTCGGACAGCCATGCCACCGAAGAGGAGAAGAACATCCTCAAAGGCATCATCAAGTTCGGCAGCATCACGGTCAAGCAGATCATGCGGACCCGGCTCGACGTCAACGGCGTGGACTATCACCTCAGCTTTGCGGAGCTGAAAAGCAGGGTGGAGGAATTACATTACTCCCGCCTGCCTGTCTATAAAAAAAGCCTGGACGACCTGGCCGGGCTGATCCATACCAAGGACCTGATCCCTCACCTGAACGAACCAGACGATTTCGACTGGCATAAGCTCCTGCGGACCCCTTTCTTCGTTCATGAGCAGAAGCTGATCGAACATCTCCTGCAGGAATTCCAGACCAAAAGGGTCCACTTCGCCATCGTGGTGGATGAGTTCGGGGGCACCAGCGGCATCGTCACCTTCGAGGACATCCTGGAAGAGATCATCGGGGATATCCGGGACGAGTTCGATGAAGAAGAGATCGTCAACAGGCAGCTGGACGACGGCAGCTATATCTTCGAAGGAAGGACCATGATCAACGACGTCTGTAAATCGATGAACATCGCCGTGGATACCTTTGATAAGGTAAGAGGCGACAGCGACTCGCTGGCCGGGCTCATCCTGGAACTGTCCGGAGAGATCCCGAAAGTAAATGACGTGATCCCCTGCGGGGACTTTCAATTCACGATCCTGGAGGCGGACAGCAGCCGGATCAAGAAGGTGAAAGTGACGATCCGCATGCAAAATGCCGCCGGATGACACCCCTCACACATAACCGACCATCGAACGCACAACTTACCAACAATATGCCCCTACCTACATTCCTCCAAGCACATATCTCACCACTGACCACTCACCACTCACCACTCGCCCTTGCCCTCCTCCTGCTCCTGTCCGGCTGCAACAACACCTATACGCCCCGGCCGCGGGGCTATTACAAAATAGATTTCCCGGCCCACCAATACCAGTCCTTCGATCAGGCGGGCTTTCCCTATACCTTCGAATATCCCGTATACGCCAGCGTCCTGCGCGATACCAGCTTCTTCGAGAAGGCGCCGGAGAACCCCTATTGGATCAACATCGATTTCCCCCGCTTCAACGCCCGGATCTATGTCAGCTACAAGCAGATCGGCCCGGGGGCCAATAATTTCGACAAACTGAAGGAGGATGCCTATAAAATGACCTTCAAGCATACCTATAAGGCCACTTCCATCGACGATTCCGCGATCAGGACCGCTAATGGCGTCAGCGGCATCTTCTTCAACGTCGGCGGGAATGCGGCCACGGCCAAGCAATTCTATGTGACGGATTCGACCCGGCATTTTTTGCGGGGCGCCCTGTATTTCGATACCACGCCCAATGAGGACTCCCTGGGTATTGTCAACCGCTTCCTCCAGGAAGATATGATGCATTTGATCAATACCTTCCGGTGGAAGAATTAGCCCGGAAAATCATCATTTTGCCGTAGGTTTGTAATAAATTAACGAAGGACTTGATAGCTATTGATAATGTTCTGGTAAGTGACCTGATCATAGAAGAGCAGTTTGTTTGTGATCTTCTCAGGTGCAAGGGCGGTTGCTGCGAGGATGGAGACGCGGGAGCTCCCCTGGAAAGAGAAGAGATGGACAGGCTCAACGAAGTGTATGAGACCGTCAAACCCTACCTGACCCCCGCGGGTATCCGGGAAATAGAGACGAAGGGACGCTACCAGTATGACCGCGAATTCGGATGGGTAACCCCTACCATCGATAACAAAATGTGCGCTTACGGCTACCGTGATAGCAAAGGCGTCATCAAATGCGGCATCGAACAGGCCTATTATGACGGGAAGATCACCTGGAAGAAACCCATCAGCTGCCACCTGTACCCCATCCGCGTTACGAAGACAAAAGCCCACGAAGCACTGAACTACGACCCCCGGGAAAAGATGTGCAGTCCGGCCTGTGCATTGGGCAAGAAACTGAAAGTGCCGGTCTATACCTTCCTGAAAGAAGCATTGATCCGCAAATACGGAAAAGATTTCTATGGCGCGCTGGAAAAGGCGGCGGAACGACTGGCAAAGTAATTGCTGATTTTGCGATTTGGTGATTTTGAGATTTTCCGTATATAAGTTGAACCCCCCAACTAGCGAAGCGATCTCTCTGAGGCCCCATAAAGAAATGAATCCGAACGAAATCAAGAAATCCAAAGCAAATCCCAAGATCACCAAACCCCAAGATCGCGAAATCCCAAAATCAGAAATCTCTCAGTATGACCGATACAGCAGCCAGTTTTATCGCCCGCAGCACGGTGAAGGCAGAGGACCTGGAACACCGCAATAAGATCAATTTCAATATTGGACGCTACAATGCGGTGGTTCCCGCCGGCAAGCAGCAATTCTGGGACCTTTCCCTGGCCCGTGAAAGAGCGAAGAACACCAAATGGAGGGCCATCGAGAACCTGGACAAACAGCTGGAAGAGTTCGAGACCCTCTTCACCCAGCGGGGCGGAAAGGTCATCTGGGCCGCGGACGCCCAACAAGCTCTGGCGGAAATAAAGATCATCTGCGAGAGAAGGTCCTGTCGCACCATCGTGAAGAGCAAGAGCATGGTCACCGAAGAGATCAAGCTGAACGATTTCCTGGAAGAGCAGGGCATCGAAAGCATCGAGACGGACCTGGGGGAATACATTCAGCAGCTGGACGGCGAGCCCCCCTACCATATCGTCACTCCGGCCATGCATAAGAGTAAGGAGGACGTCGCCAAACTATTCGCGGAGAAACTCCATACCAAGCCCGGCCTTAGCCCCGAACAGCTCACGCTCGTAGCCCGGGAAAAACTACGGGACAAATACGTCCAGGCGGAGATCGGCATCACCGGCGCGAATTTTATCATCTCCGACATCGGCGGCATCGCCCTGACGGAGAACGAAGGGAATGGACGTCTCAGCTGCGCTTTTCCGAAAACGCATATCGTCATCGTAGGACTGGAAAAAGTGATCCCTTCCCTGACGGACCTTGGATTATTCTGGCCCCTGCTCGCCACCTATGGCACGGGACAGCGGCTTACCGTATACAATACCATCGTTACAGGGCCCCGGCAGGCCGGCGAGTCGGACGGCCCCGAAGAAATGATCGTTATCCTCCTGGACAATGGCCGGACCAACCTGCTGGCCAATGAAAAGACCCGCGAAAGCCTTTATTGCATCCGTTGCGGCGCCTGCCTCAACGCCTGCCCCATCTATAAGAACATCGGCGGACATAGTTACGGCACCACTTACAGCGGGCCTATCGGCGCCGTCATCACCCCGCATCTCCGGGAGATGGGAGAATGGAAGCATCTGAGCTATGCCTCTTCCCTCTGCGGCAACTGTACGGAGGTCTGCGCCGTGAAGATCAACCTGCACGAGCTCCTGCTGGAGAACCGGCATGAGGCCGTGAAGGAAGGCAATGCCAGCTGGTCGGAAAAGGTCGCCTGGAAGTTATGGAAGAACGCCAGCATGAGCCGCACTCTCATGAATGCAGGCAACCGGAAGATGAAGAACTGGATGGTGAATAAACTGTTCAAGGGATGGACGGCCCATCGGGCCGAATTGGATTTTTCTCCGAAGACCTTTAACGAAAGATGGAGGAAGGAGCGGGAAGGCTGATAAAAAATATGCTTCTATATAGCGCACATATCACTCCGCGGCTCCGGTACATTGTGGCACTCATCAGTAAGGAATTATTCGATGAGGGGATCCTCCTCACGTCGGATAGGGAGGAATTCAGCCGTTCCACCCTGCCCCGGCTCAATTACTCGGACACGGAGATCTCCGATGACGATTTCTTCGTCCGTCCTGTCCCGCTGCTCTTCGAATCCCATATCGCGCCGCAACCCATCGAATGCTTCGAGCTCAATTATCACAAGGCTTTTTTCGAGACTGCCGGAGACCTCCCCTTCGACATCTTCGCCGCGACCTTCTACCTGGTGAGCCGCTACGAGGAATACCTGCCCTACGAAAAGGATGCCTATGGCCGTTATCCGCACACGGTGTCACTGGCCCATAAAGAAGGCTTTCTTCAACAGCCCCTCGTCAATATCTGGCTTCAGGAATTTAAAAAGGCCTTGCAGAAAAAATTCCCTGCTCTCGCATTCCGGTACCAGTCCTTTAAGTTCATACCTACGTACGACATCGATTCGGCCTGGTCCTATCTGCATAAGGGCTGGAAGAGGAGCGCCGGCGCCTTGCTGCGGTCTGTCCTGAAAGGACAATGGTCCGAAGCGGGTAAACGGCTCCGGGTATTGCAGGGCAAGGAGAAAGATCCCTTCGATGCCTATGAATGGCTGGACTCCCTTCACCTGTATTGCCGGATGAAAGCCTATTATTTTTTCCTGGTGGCGGGCCGGCAGAAAGGGTTCGATAAAAATATTTCTCCTTCCAGGCAGGCCATGCAGGAGCTGGTGCAATATCATTCCCTGGGCGGATACCGGGTAGGGGTGCACCCCTCCTGGCAAAGCGGCGACGACGAACAATTGCTGAGGGAAGAGATCGAATGGATGGAATGGATGACGGACCAGAAAATGATCCGCAGCCGCCAGCATTTTATACGCTTTTCCCTGCCGGAGACCTACCGCAAGCTCATCCGGCACGGCATCCAACAGGATTTCTCGATGGGCTATGGCACCATCAACGGCTTCCGCGCCTCCATCGCCGCCTCTTTTTATTGGTATGACCTGGAAAAGGAAGAGACCACCTCCTTACGGGTCTTTCCTTTCTGCTTTATGGATGCCAATGCGTTCTATGAGCAGAACTATACGGCGGGCCGCGCCATGAATGAATTGATGCACTACTACCGGCTGATCCGGAAGGTCAACGGCCTGATGGTCACGATCTGGCATAACTCCTTTCTCGGCACCGACCCCCAGTTCACAGGATGGAAAGAGGCCTACGAGATCTTTCTCAAGGAAGAGGTCTATTGGGACATGTGATCTTATCCTATATCCTACCTCACCACTCACCACTCACGCTCACGCTCAATGCTTGAAATGCCGCATCCCCGTGATCACCATCGGTAGTTGATGCTGCACGCAGTAATCGATGGAATCTTTGTCCCGTATCGAGCCTCCCGGCTGGATAAAAGCGGTTACTCCCGCTGCGTGGGCGATCTGTACGCAATCGTTGAAGGGGAAGAAAGCGTCGGAAGCCAGTACGGCGCCGTTCAGGTCGAAGTTGAATTGGCGGGCTTTTTCGATGGCCTGGCGCAGGGAATCGATCCGGCTGGTCTGTCCGCAGCCTTTGCCTACCAGCTGCCGGTCCTTTACGAGGGCGATGGCATTCGACTTCAGGTGTTTGCAGACGAGGTTGGCGAAATCCAGGTCTTCTTTTTCGGCCGGGGTGGTGGTCCTTCCGCCGGCTTCCTTCCATTCGGAAGTATTTCCCTGGTCATGCTGCTGCAGCAGTACGCCGTTGAGGAGGGATTTATATTGTTGGGAATAGGCGACGGGAGCTTTTTGCCGCAGGAGGATCCTGTTCTTTTTAGCGCGCAGGACTTCCAGTGCGTCGGCGTCGAAAGCCGGTGCGATGAGGACCTCGAAGAAGATCTCACTGATGGCTTCGGCCGTGGCCTTGTCGATGGGCCGGTTAGAGGCCAGCACGCCGCCGAAAGCGCTTTCGGGATCGCCTGCAAGGGCTGCGTCCCAGGCCTCTTTCAGGGTAGGGCGGAGGGCGATGCCGCAGACATTGGTGTGTTTGATGATGGAAAAGACGGCGCCCTGGCTGCCCTTTCCGGTGGGGGCGGTCAGAGCGTTCCCAACACCCCCGCCTCCGAATTCCTGGATCAGCTGTACGGCGGCGTCCACGTCCACGAGGTTATTGTAGGACAGCTCTTTGCCGTTCAGCTGCTCGAAGAGCGCTTCCAGGTTGCCGTAGAAGCGGGCGGATTGATGGGGGTTCTCGCCGTAGCGTAAGGATTTGGGATGGGGCACCGACTCGAAGAAATAATCGGGTTCGGTGGGATTGAAATAACGGGCGATGACGATATCGTAATGTGCGCAGACCTCGAAGGCCCTGGCGGCCAGTTTACGGCGCTGATCCAGGGTGGTCTCGCCTTTTTGTTCATCCAGCAGCTGCTCCAGGTAGGCATATTCCTGTTTGGAGGCAATGACTGCCACGTCTTTATGATTTTTAGCCGCGCCCCGGATCATGGAGGGGCCGCCTACGTCGATCTTTTCGATAATGGCCTTGTCTTCCTTGGTAGTAGCCAGGGTTTCCTCGAAGGGATAGAGGTCTACGATCACCAGGTCGATCTCGGGGATCTGGTATTGCGCCATCTCCTGCCGGTCCTCCTCCTGGTCCCTTCTTCCCAGGATACCCCCGAAAACCAGGGGATGTAGTGTTTTAACACGCCCTCCCAGGATGGAGGGATAGCCCGTAAGGGTTTCCACTGCTATGCAGGGCAGGCCCAAAGACTCGATAAACTGTTGCGTACCCCCCGTCGAATAAATTTTTACACCTGCCTGGTGTAGTTTTTTTACTATAGAGTCCAGGCCGTCCTTATAAAAGACGGAAATAAGAGCAGATTTGATTCTCTTGTTCATGTAAGGAATGGTGTTGGAAGGCGCAAAGCTACAAAACGGGGAGGAAAGGGCAAGCCCGGAGTTAGGATTTTCCGGCCTACCCGCACTTTTTCAGGACAGGTAGACCGGAAATGGGAAGGTTTGAATGGTCACAGTAGGTAAGCACAGCCTGGTTTGGCATTAAATTATGACCTGTTGAAAACTAAGTCATCTCATGTGTACTATCAAAAACGGGCAATACGTTATATAGTTAAGCACCAGCATACATACCCATACACTCTGTAGAATAACAGGATAAGGTGTTAATGGTTATGTATGCTGTTGCCGACATATATAAGCGTTCCAGCATAAACAGGTACAATTAATTCAATCTCAATTACAGGATAATAAGGATAGTAAAAACGGGACGTACAACCTCTTCTGATTAAATGTCAGACAAAATCCTTAGACCCGTGGAAATTGACCGATAAAATAGTAACGCTTTTTTTCTGATGTTTTAACGGTATTTCCGACCACGTCTTTTTACTCAAAAATCCCCGACCTTTTTACTGTTTTTCCACCACTTAAAAACGCTTTTTTGGCCATATTTTAAGCGTGAATCTTTGACATTCTTATGTTTATGAATAATACTAATTCATAATCAATTGATTTATATTTTCTTGTGTATAGTGAGCTAGTTGCTTGAGGGATACTTTTACATCAGCAAATTATTCTTCAAACTTTTAAATCAACCAACCATGAGCACAATTGAAAAAAAAGCCGTATTAGGCGGAAAGTACGCAACGAAGCAGGAAGTAGATACTTTTATTAGAGGATATAAAACAGAACGGTGGGCTGATAATACTGAGAAACTCGGCCAGGAAGACGCATTGAGCAGCTGGTATACCATCGACGAGCTGGAAAATTTCATCGAAAGAGTTAAGCTCAACGGTGGAAATGGTGTTCGTATGCACTTCGGCGTATTCCCCGAAGGTTATGGCGACGAGAAGGTAGAAGGACTGCAGACCATCGTACTGGTAGGCACTCGCAGCAAGGACGGCACTTTCGCTACCAGCAAGCAGCTGCATGTTCAGGATGGCGAGAACACAGAGGTCCTCGCTTACCTCGGCGGCATTCCCTGCCCCGCATATTGTCCTACACCCGGCAGCGGTTTTGGATTTGGCGGCCTGGGCATTAGCCTTGTTGAAAGAGGCGACAAAGGATTATCCATCGTATAAACCATATCACGCATGTTTTCCCCGGAAAAGCCGGTCTGTACACGCAGGCCGGTTTTTTTTTGGATGTTTAATGAGGATTATCTGTTATTTTGTCGGCATATGCTGTTTTTTTACCTCATTCCTGTCTTCATGGGAATTGCTTTCCTGGCAAGCCTGACCCTTTTTTTTCAACGGGATACGGAGCCTTATCTCAAGCTCTTTCCCTTTTTCCTTTTGCTGACACTCACCGTTGAGATCATCGGCGCCACGATGGTCTTACATATTAAGAACAATCTTATCCTCAGCAATCCCTTCACGGTCCTGGCCATCTGCTTCTACCTATTCATCCTTCATCAGTTCACGCATAGCCGGAAAGTCCGGAAGATCATCCTGTACCTGATCTGTATCTATCCCGCAGTGGCCTTCTTCAACATTTTCTTCATTCAGAAAATGGTCGTATTCCATACGATGACCTACTCCCTGGGATGCCTGCTCATCGTAGCGCTCTGTATATACTATTTCTTCGAATTGTTCCAGCTTACGCATACCACCAATCTTCTCCGGCAGCCTTCTTTCTGGATCTGCTCGGGGCTTCTTTTCTACTTTTCCTGCAGCTTCCCTTTGTATGGATTGAATAACCTGGTGACGAAGACGGCATCGCCTCAGACCATAAGAAACCTGATCTTTGTATTTAACTTACTGGATGTTTTCTTATATTCATCCTTTACTATCGCCTTTCTATGCCGGCTCAGAATCAGGAAATCTACGTAGTCATCCTCACTGGTATCGCTTTAGCCCTTTTCTTAGTCGGCTTTATCGTTACCATCCTTTTTCTATACCAGCGACGGCAGCACCGGCAGGAGCAACAGCTCCTCCGCATGAAGGACCAATACGAACAGGAAGTGCTCCGGTCCCAGCTGGAGATCCAGGAAGCTACCTTCAAGACCATCGCCCAGGAGCTCCACGATAACGTCGGCCAGGTGCTGTCGGTGGTGAAGCTCTCCCTGTCCATCCTGCCCATGGCAAAGGACCACGACGCCTATGAGAGCGTTCAGAACAGCCGGCAAATGCTCAATAAGGTCATCGCCGACATCGCGGACCTGACCAAAAGCCTCCATACCGACCGGATCAGCCAGATCGGGCTCCCGGAAGCCATCCGGTTCGACCTGGAAAGCCTGAAAAGGACGGGCCTCCTGGAAGTCGAATTCTCCGTAACGGGCCCGGAATACCCCTTTGACGAACAAAAATCCATCTTCCTTTTCCGCATGTTCCAGGAAATGTTGAATAATATTTTGAAACATTCTAAGGCTACCCGCATAAATGTTGCGGTTATTTACTCAATGGATGATAAATTTGTCCTGAAGGTCGAAGACAATGGGGTCGGATTCGACCCCGAGAAAAAGCAAACACAGACCTCTTCCTCCAGCGGTATAGGACTAAAAAGCATGAGAAACCGCGCCCACCTGATCGGGGCGCAGATCTTTATCGAAAGCTCACCCGGAAAAGGATCCATCATTAGAGTGGAATTACCCCTGGAACC
>Ga0307517_10005142_pt1 | contig 19868 bp, 23 predicted proteins | sample 23_EM_MG_FD_194515 | JGI IMG/M metagenome (GOLD analysis project Ga0307517, IMG submission 194515) | Populus trichocarpa ectomycorrhiza microbial communities from riparian zone in the Pacific Northwest, United States - 23_EM | ecosystem: Host-associated > Plants > Roots > Unclassified | place... | reverse complement strand
GTCCTCTGTGGATGCACCCGATCCACTTACTGGGCATAGTTACCTCCTTCATACTCTACACGACTTTGTAAGTACGAGTGGACTAACTTTCGTGCAAAGCGTCCCGTTACTTATGACCCACTCTTCCGACTGTCTGTCTTCAAGTGTCTGTAACTTTATGCGCCGTCGTCCGATTCACCTGCTTCCACTTGCATAAGGTGCCCGAAGGTCTCCCCTCATATATCCTGCGAACAGGATCCGGTCGGACGGACGGCCGCGACGTATACGGTGTTATAAGATGTGTTCCATTAATAGTGGTCTTTGGTGTTGGGACGCAACTACCCAGGCGGCCAGTGATGACGCGCCGTCCCAACGCCGGGGCTGGAGGGGGGTGTTATCTTTTTCCTTCGAAGTTGGTGTGCGTCAAGGTAGGGTAACTTTGCCCTGTAAATCCTTACGGGGAGTCCGTGCGCCTAACACTTGGCAACATGCATTCCCTCGCATTTTCCTAAAAGGGTGATTTTTAAGCGACACAAGCCATCTTTAGAGATCGTTACGGGGCGAACGGGACCCCGAAAAACGCGGGCCCCCGGCCCTTTTCCCCGCCCCGCCCGACTCAACGGCCTGGGGCGGGGTGTCTTTTTTGCCATTCCCTGCCCCTGTCCCCGCTCAGGCCCCCGCCCCACCCATATCCCAGACGGGTCCCCGTTAAAAATAGGTGGTAACAAATGGGGCCCCGTCCAGGGAATGAGTGCGGGTGGGCCCCGGACGGGGGCTGGGCGGGTATTACCCGAAACATACCCCCCCGGCCCCGTGTAAGGGCGGGGTCTGGCGAGTGAAAACCCGCCCCACCCCGCCCCGCCCCGCCCCGTAACGAACACTAGCCATCTTCATAGCAGCCCTTTGGTGCCAGAGAAAATTCTAAAATTCAGCTGTATTTCAGTTGTATTTTTATGAAATATTTAGGTTTTTTATGATTTTTTGTGAATGTGTTTTGTTGCTTAGAAGTTGAAATACGCCCTCTTGGCTGTGGGCGAAACATGGTGTTTTTTGCTTTGACAAAAAAACCTCGCTGGTATTCTATAGGAAAGGCCCGAGATCGGCTCGTATAGAATAGGTTTTCTCAGTACTGCTCACCAGCACACCACAGTTCTTATCGTTACTGTATCCCAAAAGTCTGAACACCGTATGGTACAACCCCAATTGTACGATGTACGAATACAAACCCGTTTTGTAAGCTAATATAGTCTATGGCTAGAAATTCCTGGTAGCTAGTTCCCATAACATGGGTCTGGACCCAGCACCGTTCAAAGTTCTCTTACAGTACCAGCATGGCACCGAAACCTTACAGAGGTACAGCGTGTAAGTTTTGTAGGTTACACAGGGGGTGAGGGTGGCAACCTTCGTTTGTGGAACCTACAAAACTTACACGCTGTACCTCCGTAGGATAGAGCTTGAGTGCCACCCGGAGTGGAGCACTAGTCCCAATATAGTGAGGGGCTTTACTTCTGTGAGTAGTAGATTTCATATTACTCAGCGAAAGGTTTTGTGCTTCATAGAAGGAGCGGGCAACAAGTATCTGAACAGGAGGAGAGTGGAGGAGAGTGAGTGGAATAAGGGATTGAGGAAGGAGGTGAGGAGGGTTGTGAAAGGAAGATGTAGGAAGGAAAAGATAAGGGAAAAGGGTGTGGAGATGAGACACGAACCATCACCTCTACACCTTCGGCCATTGCAATCTCAACACCAGGAGAAATCATTGTCATCCACTCCACCCCCATCTCCTCTCCTCTGATGGCTCTTGCCTAGGAGTTGACCTTAAGTGCCCCATCTTTCCACCTCTAAGACCTGTCGGCCTCCCCTCCTTGTGGTTCTGGTTCTTGTTGGTCATTAATACCCACTCATAAAGTTTAGTTCTCTCCCCCTTACTCCACATTTTGTTTGCATATTGCTTAGCATTTTGCACAGTCAGAAAGCTTCTTGCCTCGTTCATGGTTGGGACTTTTGGTTTAAGTAGGCCTCAGCTTGCTAGGCTTGTACCACTAATAGGAAAAGCCATAGTTAGAAACATCTGAGTCCTGCCTGGGTTTCATCGTTGTTCCAAAGTGTTAGGGGCACAGACTCTTTGCAAGGATTTAGGAGCCAAAGTTACCCTACCTTGATACACACAAACTTCGAAGAATACAGATAAGACTCCTCTCCGGCCCAGGCTTTGGAAGGGCGGGCCACCACCCGACAGGTAGGTAGTTGCATCCCAACACCAAAGGCAACGATCATTGGAACCTATCTGTAGTGTTCGTTACGGGGCGGGGCGGGCAGGTTTTCACTCGCCAGACCCCGCCCTTACACGGGGCCCACCCGCGCTCATTCCCTGGACAGGCCCCGTTTCTTACCATCTATTTTTAACGGGGACCCGTCTAGGGTATGAGTGGGGCGGGGGCCTGAGCGGGGACAGGGGCAGGGAATGCCGAAAAAGACACCTTGCTCTAGGCCGTTGAGTGGGGCGGGGTGGGGAAAACGGCCCGGGGCACGTGTTTTTCGGGGCCCCGTCCACCCTGTAACGAAGTGTACCTATCTCAAAACAGGGTATACGTCACGGTCGTCAGTCCAACGGGATCCTGTTCGCCGGATATATATGGCGAGGCCTTCGGGCACCCTGTGCAAGTGGAAGCAAGTCAATCGGACTGAGTCGCATCAAGTTACAGACCTGCGAAGACAAACAATCAGAAGCATGTGTGGAAGGTAACAGGACGTTCTCACACAAGTTAGACCCCTCTTACCTACAAAGAGGCGTATAGTATGAAGAAGGCAACTATGCCCCGGAAGTGGATCGGGAGAATCCACAAAGGACATGTTGGTATAAGATGGAGTTGGGGGGAGAGACGCAATAGGCGCCATCCTGTGGACAAGTCATATAATACCGGTGAATGAGAATACAAGATGCAGTCGAATACTAAATTCTCTACGGAACCAACGAAAGAAAACCGCCCATTCTCAGTCCAGCCTGTTAGACTACTACTGATAAGCACAGGGGCAAGATAATTGGTAAACACTACAGCCAACGGAAAAACAGCTGAGCTGACACCTGACATAGTCTAAACACTCTCTGGAAGAAAAGAAGCGCAAACCCATAAGTTGGCCATGGGAGATAAAAGGTGTTGTGGAGAGTTTTCAGGGACTACGGATGTTCGCACCCAGGTGAAGTTCGCAGAAATATTAGTGAGAAACTTGGCTAGTATAGAGATAGCATGTATACCGTGATTGCTTAGAAGGGGAATATAAATATCGAAGCATCTTGGCTGCTATTAGAGACAACAAGCACGGAGCAGAGATTTTCTCAATATAATAGCATTTCTACAATATAGTTACCAATACTTTCACGATCTACGAAGAAGTATTCCATTATATCTAGCCTACATCATCAGCAAAAAGCCATCCTGCGTCTGATACGGTAGTGTTGCGTCCTGCCTCTCGTAGTGTGGACTCTGTGTCCTGTCCGTCCTATGCGTCCTGTACTCAAGCTCCCTATCTGGTTGCGTCTGCCGCATTTGGACACCCTTCTCAGGACCGGGTTCCATCCGGTCACATGCAACTAAGCAACCCTGCATCCCATGCATCCAGACTTCAACGTCAACCCCATCGCAAATCAGGATTTACCACTACCGTGACCACTGAGTACCGTCCCAGCCTTCTTAGTATCTGAGGCCTAGCCCGAGGATGAGGAAGGGGTATTTCTTGGCACAGAAAATATAGTTAGTGCTGGCGCCAGGTGAGAAAGCCATCGTACCCTTAATGTTAAATTTACATTAAAGACACTGGGGCCGAGTCACACTGGCACTCAGCGTTCTATTTTCTGAACATCATCTTTGAATGAGTGAAAATGCCAGCTCACTCCAGTCTGAAAGCGAGTGATAGCCATAACACTCTCTAGTCTCTGGTGGTTTCTCGGCACTTAGCCTCAAACTGGAGGTGACACGCACTCTTTTCATAATCACAACACGCAACATCAACACTCCGGGGTCACAGGTGCAACACTCCACCACAGCCACACAATCAATCCTGAATCTGATACATGGAGGTTCCTGGGCTCGATGCTAGCTATCCAGCGGTATAAGATTCATCCCCAGGGGGCTATTGTTCATGATGTTACATGGCTGAATAGGGTGGGATGCTGGCGATCCCAGAACACTATGGTGGATTCTGCCACAACCACTGCTCCGATCCTGAATCTGATTGCCGGAGATTGTTGGGCTCGACGCCAGCTATTCAATGGTATAAGGTACGTCCCTGTTGCATCAAAGCCGAGGAAATCGCTGTCTTCTGTGGCCAGAATCATTATAGTAGCCCGGGCGATTGTTTACTCGACGGCAGATTACTCCACAACTGCTGGACGGATTGTGAATCTGTTGACGGGCAGTTGTTGGGCTTGACGCCAGCTGTCCAACCGTATAGGGGACGTCTCTGTCTCAAAACCGATGAAGTTGCTGTCTTCTGTGGAGGGTGTATTAGGTATTCAGCTGGCCATATTTTACTCGATGACAGATTACTCTACAACTGGTGGACAGATTTTCACTCTGAGTGCGGGAGACTTTTGGGCTTGACGCCAGCCTCCCAACGCTATAAGGTACGTCTCTGTCGCATCAAGACTGATGAAATCGCTGTCATCTGTGGAGGGTGTATTAGGTATGAAGCTGGCGATGTTTTACTCGATGGCAGATTACTCCATGACTGCAGGACGGATTTTAGTTCCGTTTACGGGAGGCTGTTGGGCTCGACGCCAGCATCTCAACGGTATAAGGTACGTTTCTGTCGCATCAAAACTCATAATATCGCGGTCTGCTGTAGAGTGTGTATTAGGTATCAAGCTGGGATATTTTACTCGATAGCTTATTACTCTATGACTGCTAGACGGATTCTGATTCCGTTTGCGGGAGGTTGTTGGGCACGCCACCAGCTACGGAATGGTATAAGATTCATCCCTCCGCGACCTTTATTCATGAAGTTACAGGGTGCCGGCTTGGGGGGGGACTCCAGGGGCCAGAGTGAGGAGGCTGTACTTGAATGGGTATTTTGTCAGAAGGCTGCCTATGAGTATAGGTGTTTCTATATGGATTAGCCTGTATATTACTAGTAGAAGCATAGTAGAATAGTAAATTTAATTAATTGATCGTATGAAATCTAGTGTGACCCAGGTGACCAGGGTCAGAAAAAGGTAAAGGGGGGACCCTTCGGTTATCTTAGCAAGATGTGGTCCAGGCTCAGGTAGCGTTGTGAGTATTAGGTACTGCGCCCAGTGCATCCTGAGTCATAGGTGCTGGGTCAGGTGCGTCCTGAGTCTTAGGTGCTGCGTTCGGTTGGGTCTGGTGCTTTGTGTGGTACCATTGTTGTATCCTGATTCTCGATTTGCATTCTGGCGTCTGGTGTCTCTGATGCACAGGACGCTCACAAGGCAGGCTATTATTTTTGATGATGATTACTTGCATTTTCTTAGCAAGTTCTCCGATATAAACGCATCAGGTCTTAGCTGTCAGAATTCCTCACGCAGAAGCTACAACCTAACACAAAGAGCTCATGCCATGACAGGTTTGTTGGTTGTGGCTAGCCTTCTCTCTAGCCTTCCCTCTCCCTCGAACCGAGTTTTTCCGATTACATCCTACTAGTACCGCAGCTGTCAGCTTACTAACCAATAATCCCTTGCGATCGTCAGACCCCCAGTCGGTTCGGCCCAGTCCTGGTATTGCACTGGCTCTGTTAGGTGCACGGACTCTCCATAATGATTTACAGGGCAGAGTTACCCTACCCGGAGATGCACCAAGTTCGGAGAAAAAAGATAACACCCCACTCGAGCTCCGGCGTTTGGACAGCGCATCATCACTGGCTGCCTGGGTAGTTGTGTTCCAACACCAAAGACCACTATCGATGGAACACATCTTATAACACAGTATACGTCGCGGCCGTCCGTCCGACCGGATCCTGTTCGCGGGATATATGAAGGGAGACCCTCAGGCACCCTATGCAGGTGGAATCAAGTGAATCGGACGACGGCGCATAAGATTACAGACACTTGAAGACACACAGTTGGAAGGGTGGGTCGAAGGTAATGGGACGTGTTTGCACGAAAGTTAGTCCCTTCATACCTACAAAGATGTGTAGAGTATGAAGGAGGTAACTATGGCCAGTAAGTGGATCGGGTGCATTCACAAAGGACAGGTTGGTAAAAGAAGGAGTCCAAGGGAAATAGCCCATAGGTACGATCCCGAGGACAAGTCGTGTAATGCTGGAGGCTCAGAATACAACATGCGGGTGCAGGTCGAATTCTCGACGGAACCAACCAAACAAGATTGGCCATCTTCTGTCCAGCAAGTTAGACTACCCTCGGTGATCACGAGGGCAAGATAATTCGTAACCATCGTTGCCAACGGATAAACGGATCGGCTGGCACTTGACATGGTTTTCACACCATCAGGAATAACAGAAGCGCAGACCGATAAGTTGGCCATGGGAGCAAGAGGACTGGTAGAGAGTTTTCAGGGTCTCTGAGTATTCGCACTCAGGTGAAGTTCGCAGAATTACGGAAAAGATACTTACTTAGTATAGAGTTAGCATTTATACAGCGATTGTTGAGATACCGAATATAAATATCGAAGCATCTTCGCTCCTATTTTGAAACACCAGGCACAGAGAAGTGATCTTATTAATAAAATAAAAAATTTCTATGTTTTTATCGTTACCAATACTTCGACTATCTATACCGAAGTCTTTATTATATCTAACCCACATTACTTGGGTCTTCTTAACGAGTTCTCTAATATAATAACGACTCAGGTCCTAGCTGTCGGAATACGTTACGCCGAAGCTATCACCTAACAGGCTCCTTGCCTGATATTCAATACATGGGATCAATGCAATAACTGGTGCAACCCTGCATTTATAGTTACAGCTGGCCCTACCAGTTGTGTATCTTTCTCCTATTATGATAATTACATCTACTCTATCTGCCTCTCGAAGGCCTTTACACATCTTCCTTTTGTTGCTGGGACTCAGTGGAAGGATTTCCTTCTGCTTACCTGTCTACCTTTCCTGAGTTTGAGGGTTTTTCTCTTGAGATTAGTTTAGCTTTCTTTGTTGGAGTAAAGAGGGACAAAGTATCTTGACAGATGAGTTTTCATTTCTTGGGGTAGAATTTCCAGTTAGGCCCATACTACAGGGTCTTGGGTCTATGGGTATGTCCCATGAAGAGGTGAAAAGGGCTGTTGTTCAGATTAAAGTTTTCTTTATACCATATCTAGTACCCCACATGCGTTCTTGTACCTTAACAATAAAAACATGATATACATATAAAAAAGAGACTTGGGTACAGAGGAGAGAATATAGGGTGAAGGGGAAGGAATATTGGAACCAATTGGAAGAAGATTCAGTGAGAGAAGCAATAAGAAGGAGGAAGAAGGAGAATGAAAGAACGAAGAAAGTTATGAGAGGGAGGAAGATGTTGGGAGAAGTGGTAGATAGATGAAGTGGAAAGGAGATTATTATTGTTTGCGAGTTTCTTCTTTGAATATAGCGGTATTGTTACAGTTCTAGTCTTCAGGAGTAATTCTTGCAACAGGCATCAACTCTGGGCTTCTAGTTCTAGTATCTGACATTTGGCTTCTTTCTGTTTGGTTAGGAACTGCATTTTCCACTTCTCTGATACAACCTGAACTTTGAGTTTTGTAAAGTAAATCCACCAACAGCTGAATGGGCTAAGGGATAGGATAATAATTGAATAAGATATGATAGAAAATAGCTTAAATGATAGTGTAAAAAGCTCATCCTTCCAGGAACTTCGCGTCCATTTGATGTTCACTCTACCTGCAAAGTCGTAATCCTGGTGACTCAGGAATTCAAATCTTCAAACTTTATTACTCTAACAAGACATAATGTTAGTAATAGATGGGAGCAGATTTCTAAGAATGAGTGAGATAAGTAAGGCCAGGTACTTTATTGTAGATGAAGATGTGTCTAGGAAGGCTCAATATAAATATACATAAAAAATAGTAATAAAGATTTTTCTTGTAATAAGATATTATATTGAAAAGGTCTCTTTACAGTAGGGTGATGATTACAGTAAGGCTTGGTATAGGGGGGGTTTTTTTTAACTTATATATTTACTGTTAACGTACAGGAACTTGCTTGCAGCGCTAGCCATGGCATAAACGAAAGGTTAATTTTAAACAAACAGCATGAAGGAAATAACAGGGGAAAATCCTCCAGGGCACAAACCTTTTGCCCAGGTACCACAAACAGTGTCTTCTTATACAGGTCAAGAAATATAAGCTGATTAAGCAAAAAGCCAATAACAAGTGAAGTAAATCTTAACTAGATGGGCAGGAGAGCAATCACAGGAAATGTATTATTCATGCAATGAGGCTGTTGAATTAATAGCTTCTGAGAAGAATTGAGGAGGGAAAGCCGGTGTGAGTAGCTTGAATATAACTGACAAGGTCTATGTAACATGTATACATGTTCCGGTAACGGTACACAGGAGCGGGCAGTGCAGGATCTCCTATGTTTAGTTGATTTATATTTGGTTTATTTGATTTGAGTTCAGCTCCGCCACTGTCTCTGAGTCAGATAGGCTATGCTATCGTATTGCTATGTTTAGTTTGCTTTGCTGGAAGTTTATATTTAGGATTCCGGGTATGGAATGGTCATGTAGCACTGGTGGAGGCTGAGCTATGTTTCTTTCTTTGGTCTTGCAGGATTACAGGATTCCGGTATGTGCGCAGCTACTGGTAATGATCGTGATTGCAGGAAGGCTATCGCTCTTGGGTTTTGTATTTAAACCAGTCTCCTGGCTAGCAGGAGACAGCAGACTTCGACAGACCTTCAGTCTAAGAATACACTTGGTTGAACAGCAATCCCTGAGTTCTATTTGTCCTTCAACTATTATCTCTTACCTCCGGTCCCTTGAAGCCTCCCTTAGCACCAGCGCTAGCAGGTCTATCGCCGGTCCTATTGTATTTTTCGTTAGACAGGAATAAACCTGTTACAGTCTAAGAATACAGCTTTGTCCACCCCAATAGGTGCCTCTTGACAAATTGCAACACATCAGGGAGATGGCGATCTCTTTGTCGGGCTTTAGCATGGCAGTGTGTGATAGCTTACTCAAAGAGTTCCACCTCCTGTTCGCATGCCAAGCAACTGTAGTCGGAGTTGCTGCCAGGTAGGATTTTCCGCCTGCATTGGGTATTATCTCCCTGCTGTGAATATTATCCTGGCGTGAATAGCCAACCTAATATTCAAAGAGTGAGGTATATGCGTTTATAGGATAACCATATATCCGACCCAGGCTCCCGAGTTTATAAGCTTAGCAGAGGCATCTGGAAGATGACTCGGAATACAGAATGAGAGCACGTTTCACGATATGTTTAACTCATTCGAATAATGTTTAGAGAACACTACTGCTCTCATTTTCTAGTTGCATATGCGTTAGCTGCATAATGTGTTGAGAGGTGCATCAGCAAGGAAATTATCTTGTACCTCATCTCTTCCCGCTCACCCTATGCACCTGACGTTCCAGGTGCTTATAACATAAACTCGAGTTCTGGGTGGGTCCGCCTGGGTTTATTCTGTCCAGAAGTGAAAGGGCCACCTCTCATGCGTTCGGACGCCACAGGCAGTGTCTGGATACATTGGACGAGGCCCTTTGGCGTCCCAACGCCTAACACCCCCCCACCAGAAACTCTCCCTCCAGCTCCCGGCCTGTTTCACCCTTCGCGCTACGGTCCAGGTTCCCATACTGCCCTTCCGCGGATATCTTTCAATCACAACATCGTACATCCCGGCACCCCACAGACACGCCCGCCTGCCAGCTTTCCTTTACTGATACCCTCTCTCCTTTAACTCCGTCACTAGCCTCTCTCTAAATTCGTTTCTCATACCGGACCTCTTCAACATCATCACTGTTTCTCTATCACTACCGGATTCCGTCAGTCTTCTCATATATCCAGCGAGCGTTGTCCAGTTTTCATTTTTGCGTTCTATTTCCTCCCAACGGCCTCAGCCCTTGCTCCTCCAACCTCTGATCCCACCCTGTATTCTCCTATATCCGGCCGACATCCCCCACCCCCTGGCCCTTTCGCTAGGCTCATTCCTCAGCTCTCCACATCCTCTCTTGTTCCCCTTATTCTGTCACCATCCGTCCTCAGAGGCTTGATGTCCGCTCACCTGCTTACAGCCTCATCTGAGGTTTCTAACAGTCCCCCAGACTCATTTCCGTGCTTCTTCACCCACACCTGCCAACTAGACGAATTAACCTAGCCTGCCCAGCCTATCACTATCCCCCGACATATTTCCACCCCTTGGAATCTACAATTGCCTGCCTGATAACTTACTCATGCTTGTACAGCTTATAACCCTCCGCCCAGTTCATTCTCCTTCCTTTCGTGCGCACCGTCCTGGCCCATACACTACTGTTGTTTGATCATTCGACATCCTTTTAGCATGTGTAATCGAACTTGATTCTATTACATATATATACATGTTCAGAGAGTGGCGATAAAACCATTCTCCCTATCCTGTCCATCAGTTTCTCCAATGTGCTGTTCCGTGTGCCCAGGTTGTGGGAACTGCACTGTACCAACCACAGCTTCCGGATTCACCCCATACTCTCACTGCAGCTCGTGCTGACTGTGGCTGCCTCAATCAGCCCGGATGCCAACAGTCTGTAATTCATCTACCTCCGTATCACTGGCAAACTCTTGCCCCAATGCTTCATTATCATTGTTATATCCGACCGTCCTCTCCACCTGGTTTCCCTGCTCCTTGGCGATTGTAGCCTCCAAGGTTGTCCTTATCTGTCACATTATTTGACACAGCTAAATTCTTCCTGTTTTGCCCCACGATTGTGTCTGATGTTCAAGCAGGGATATGCATCCATTAGCTGACCTTGCATACAATTCGAGTAGAGGCGGTTTTCAAATGAATCCAGATACTGGACCCATCAGGGGATCCGGATACTTTTGCAACCTGCCAGTACGCATAGTTTATCTTACCTCTGGAACTGGCCTGTGTGAAAGACACATTATCGATCAAGATGCCAGTCCGCCAACATCACAGTAAATAACATAATATGGCCGCTGTAAAACAGATAAACCGGCTACTGATCTTGTTTGAGAAACCATCATCAGTAAGGCCTTTCTTTTTTGGGCCAGAGTAATATTGAGCATTGATCGTGCCCTGACTCTGCACTGCTACGAATTTAAGAATGATTGGATGTTCGCTGGATTAGATTGATTTAGTCTCCCTGCGATTTGAAACAATCCCCACAAATCTGAAAAAGATATCTTAATAGCTGCCAGGCGGGCAAATGAACCTATCCTCCTCCAGTAGGTATTCCACTCTTTGTGGGCAGGCTGTAGGATCCTGAATATTACGCTTAAGACTTCTGATATAGCCTTCTTTACTGTATGCAGATACTGCGATCTGCATCGGCTGTGCTTTGCCTGTATTTGCAAATCAGTGACCAGCAGCCAGTGTATTTATTTTGGGATGCGATGCGAGTTATCGATTAAGGGTAACTTCCCTGGTCATTTGAGGCTGGATTACAATCACCAAAGTCAGGAAAGCCTAATTGGGTCTAGGCCTCAGTGCAACATGTGCGGACTTCTTTGGTCAGGGTAATTGAGTGCGGAAACGGATTGGCAATGATCATCCAGTCCAACATCAGATCACCGACTTCGACTAGAATGCTACACTCAAGCCCTGTTGCCGTATTTCGCCTGCTGCTGGCCTTCTGTCCTCATCGGCTATCCAATTCCCAGATTGCGGGATCTTGGTGACTGGGGATTATCGCTGGCATCGCAAGTGGATTTTAGACTGTGCGCGAACGGGAGGGAATTGCACAGGTATAACTATTTTGGCTAAGGCGTACTGTGGCAGGCAAGAAGGAGGAGTGTTAGAGCTCCCTGTTCTTCAAGGTAGATACTTTGAGTGTCAGAGTGGAAGGGGTGAATGAGTTGATCCAGCAGATGTCTTTAGTCCATCCTCAAAGAACCGATTCAAACAGTGGGCAAAAGATACAAAGGTTTATTTGGCACAAGCAGAGCCTCAGCCGGAATCCGACTAGAATGTGCAAAGACCAATCGCGGAAGCTGCACAACGGAAAAGTAAATGCAGATGGGTAATGCAAAAAGGTAGTGTTATTACAGTTGTGTCTGCCCAACTTAGAAAGAAGGCAAAGGAGCAAAAGGAAAAGGCCCAAGCTATTAAAAAGGCCCAAAAGAATATTCAGATTGCTATCAACAAAGCCAAGGCATCCCTGAACTGTCGGGGGATTGCTGCTTGCAAGGCTGAAAAGGAACGGAAGAAGCAAGTAAAGATAATTCAGGCAGAAGGTGGCATTGTACCAGTGGAGCATTTGGTTGTGATTCCTGATCCTGAAAAGCATTCAAGTCCTGAAGATCTTGAATCATTAGAGGCACCACCAGATCTATTGCAAGTCTTATTAATATTACAGTAAAGATCAGATGAAATTACAAGCGCAATTGATCCTCAACGGCTTGCTTTCAATGATTATGAGGGAGACTATAAAATTTATACTGGGAGAATAAGTGGACAAGCTCAAGAGGAATCTCAAGGTGATGTTGTCAGAGATGGTTGTCAGAGCACTAATGATTGTGAGGATTCAGCAGATGAACTAGATTCTGATTCTTGCATGTCTGATTCAAATGACTTTATTACTAGAAATGCAAACTTTGTTTATTTTTAAATTGAGACTATATACGAGTTACTTACATGAAAATAGACCTTATATCTTCCATTCTCTTAAAAGCATGCCGGTTTACCAAGGTTATGGCCTTTCGATTGTAAGTACCAATATTTGGCTCAAAGTGTCTAGTACTCACCATGAAACAAAAACAAAGTTGCAGTTGCAAATAATATTATGTAATTCTATTAAAAAAAAAGAACAGGTCTGTCACACTTGCGTTTTCGTCACACTTGCTTTTCCCGACTATGAGCAATGGGAAATAGGAGGGGTACCAGCTATTAATACCTGTCCCTAGTCGGATTTTCCCACCTCCGAGTGAAAATAGCCTATTTAAGCACTTTTCTAATTAGGAAATATGTTTGAATGATTTGCGAAGGGGTTTGCTGTTTTGGAAATTTCTTACCCAATCAGGAAATTTGGCTACGATTTGGATTCCTAAGCCCACTTAAGAGTAAGGTGGAGAGATTCCTAGGACGAGTAGCAGACATATACTCTTACTATATTCCTTCCTGCCACCCCCTAAGGCAGTGTGACCAGGAGGGCCACCGGAAAGAGAACAAGACATAGGGCATTTCAGACAATTAATTTTCGAGGAACCTAAGCGGAGAAGTAGGGACCGGTAGAAAAAGGGCTGACTCACTGCCTTTTATATTGTGGAAAAACACTCAGGGAGGATGCTAGGTGTGGATGGCAACGGTGTAACATGAAGTGAGACAACAAATGTTCCAGAAAGTTTATTGGCAAATAGCTTGACTTTCAGCAACAGATGCAAACCCGGTCTAACGATGCCCCTTATCCCACCAACGTTGAAAGCCTCGACAATTTCAGACTTCACGACTAACGGATGACATGGCACAATGCTCGGAGTGGAAACTCTGTGGCCAAAAAGATCAATTTCAGGGTCACAGGGCCCTCAGGCGATGCTATCTAGCAGAGCTGTGGCTAGAAGCTAGAGTGCACACTCTTTTGAGGCTCTACGCTTCACCCGGCACATCAGGTTTCTCGGCTAGACACGGAAGGAGGCGAGGCTACCAAGGATTGGTAATGTGAGTGGTTAAGCAGTGAAAGTAAATCAATGATACTGCCTTGCGAAAGCCTAGTCGCGATCATGTTAACCTGACTCTGTGAATACTGCTGTGATAAATGGGAGCCCTACAGCAGAGGATGAAGACCACAGGTTGTGGGTAGCCGAATAGTATCAGAAGAATGAATTATTGTAACAGGTTGTCCGAGGAGACCTGAGTGGTCAAAACAATGCAGGCGTTGTCACAAACACCAGCAACTAGATCATTCTCAGTATGCCTACTAAGTCAAGTAGACAACAACAACAATTACATCCTAAGCGGAAGGATCGACAGGTAGACCACCTTATACGAGAACCTGAACGCTATAACTGTCCGGAAGGACACCCACACATCTATATCCTTGGAAAGCCCTATTGAATCCCAGTCCTCTTGGAGTCTGAATCAAATATTTTCCTCATCAACAAGCAACTTGTTGAAGACCTTCACATTCTATACCACACAAGAACTGATGCAGTTCAAATTCACTGTTTCACAGGAGAACCTATCTCTTCCGGCGGAACCAATTACACGAAACCTCCATTCATAGAAATAGGAAACAATCAATACCGATCTCTTGTTTCATGAGAAATTGCTCCAGCATGAAAATATAATACGATAATACCATTTGGATGCTGGTATCAGGAACACCCAATTACAAATATCATGAACACAAAATACTGGTCCTTTGCCGATAACGAATGCCGATTGCACATACTTTCTGAAGATGAAGGAATCTCACTAGAATTGGACGAAGAAGTTCTATATGACACAAATGCCATTGTCATTGATCGATGATACAGATTGATGATGGAGAGGTTACCATCATCAACCAGCTACCCGAAAGGTACCACAACTACTTCAACATATTTCTTCCATCTCCACCGGAGAAACAAGCACCTTGCGGTACGGTCGACCATACGATCAACCTGAAACCGGATACGCAGCAACCAAGGGGTCCAATATACCCTTTGTCTCAAAAACAACTTCAGGCAGTGCGCAAATACCCTGATGATAAGCCCAAACAGGAAAAGATCTCACCAGAGACATCACCGGATTACACACCTATTCTATGTATGCCCAAACCTGATGGTCTCCTAAGACTTCATGTTGACTACCGTGGACCTTTTGGGATATTGGTACGTGGTACCAGATCTTTAAGAACAAGCGAGAAGCGTACGACCAAGGTACTTTATCGTAGATGGAGATATGTCTAGGAAGGCTCAATATAAACGTTCGTAAAATAGTGATAAACATATTTCTAGTAATAACTTATTATATTGATAAGATCTCTTCTCTGTAGCGTGATGATTTCAGTCAGGCTCAGGAGGCACTGCGATATTTATATCCCGCATCGTAGAGTGCACGGCCTACAACTATCTACTATACCAACTGACTACAGGCTAGCCATTTCGAATATTTCCTCTTACCCTAACAACTTGAATAATGGGGAATACTGCTAGGAGGTTGCTTTAAGGTTTGTTATGCCAAGCATATTGCACAATATCAATTTCATACAGTGCTAACACATCTCCTCATAGAATACATTTTCCTCATCATTATGGACCTGATCCAACCCTACAGGATTATCCGCCGATTCGGTTGTCAGATTTCCTTCTCTTTCCCAATTGTTTATCCGACCTATCAGGTATGTCCGATTTATTCCTTGGATGCTCATTTCCTCATCACAACTTCCATCGATAGGCAAGGCTAACCCAAGGATACGAAAGGATTTGTAAATTACCTCTTTCCCGGACCTTGTCAAAATGTCCCAGGCTTCCCTGACTACCCAGGTCGTGAGAATTCGCCTTCTCCCCACCATACTCCCCTGCAACTGACCACCAGCTGTAAGAATCCCCTTCTTCTCTCTTTCTATGTCCTCGGACCTTTCCTCAAGAACTCCCTATTAACAGAAAAGCTATCTTAGAAATCAGACGATGCATTTTTTGTTTCCCCTACTTGATACGATTAAAACTGAAATAATTGGGCATGGTGCTAGGACATGCAGAATTCTGCCTCCGGCTTAAGGGGAGAAAATACAGCTCTAAGATTCTCATTCAGCTCTCACTTGAGACAACAGACCTTACCAAGAGAGGCAACTCCAACATCTTAGTATGGTATCCAGTGATTTTCGGTTTTTGCTCTATTCTGATACAGTAAAAACTAGAATAATCGCGAATCACGCAGGGACGTTAGAGTTGCCTCTCTCAGTATGGTTTTAACCTCATATAAGGGGAGAAGGAGAATATCTTTCCTCTGCTTTCTCCCATTAATTTCCAGCAGTGAATTCTGGACATTCAAGCAGAATTCTCAATTATTTCAGTTTTCACGGTAAGATATGGGCCTGGAATCGTAAGTCTAAAATACCTTTAATATGTTCTTAAACGGACGACTTATACCAACATCAAGGGGCTGTACCAATGAGCGACATCGGCCAAGTATGAAGCTGACGGTAATATCTTTTGCTAGAAAGGTGTCTTGTACCTGCTGCGTTGTGTGAGCTCCGAAGAGCTCTAAGGCATGGAGAGTGGGCTGACAATTGAGAACAGGTACCAGCGGCTCATCGAGCCATTCAAGAAAGTTCTTCTCATTGGCATACGCCTTTGGGTTGAACTTGATCACAACTGGTAAGTCATACTCTTTCTTCTCTTTGGCAATTATAGAGGTAACTCCTTGACCTCGGAAAAACATCAGAGATTTGACACGCAGGATACCATCAGCAAATACTGTGAGTTGAATTGTCCCTTGATGCTTGTCCCAACCTGACTGACTTCCCTGAACCCAAATGGTATGCTCGCCGATACTATGATAGGTCTGCCCTTCGTGATACACAAAGGACAAGGATGTTTAGTTGATAGTGCAAATGTTGGACAAACTATAGTGACCAACATCTGCAGGTGAGTCCCCCAAGCCTCTAGTATCATCCAGTCAAATCTGTAAATTCCTTCGATTGAACTGTACACAATTCATTATTGCTTAACTGAAATTGCCCAGCAGCCGAGCGGATTTATTGCTGACAACTCATAGGGAAATACGATGCCTGTGGACAAATTCCCGGAACAACCCATTGGAGAATCAAAACCCCATAATTGACCTCTCCCCATTTGTTGTTTCAAAGATCTCCTTGGTAACTAGCCTAAACCATCGCCTTCCAACTGTCCATCCACTCACTCGCTGAATCCAAAATTAATTGTATAACTCACTTTCCATTATCATTCATTTTTGTTACGTCCATCCTCCCTCTACCCTATACTGACCATTTAGCAATTCTGATAACTTTCCCTCATCTTCTTCCATTTTCCAGCAATAGAGGTTGCTTTTGAGTATTTTGAACCACTCTATCACCTCTGTTTGAGTTGGTTTCGGGTATTTGGTTGGGCTGATAGGTATCGAAGGCGTTTTCCAAAAAGAAAGTACACAAACTTTACAGCTAATACTAGATAATCAATAGGGATTATCAACTCCTTTTGGTGGGGCTCGAAGCCGTTCGGCAAGGGTTCTTCGAACTGGTCCTGTTTCTTCTTTACTCAAGCAAAGAATCCACTTGAAGAAAGTGGCTTCAGGATTGGCTGTGTTCTCACCCATCCGGCGGCCTATCAAGGCATGTCGATTAGTTTCTGAGGTTTGGTACTGATCTTTCATGCTTTTGCTCTCTTTTTATTTCTCTACTTATAGCTATCAATGCTTCTTGAATTTCTATATTACAATTCTTTTTCCCTCCTTTCGCATCAACTGATTCTTGTTGTTTGATTAGATGTCATTAAAATTGTGGGTCTGTGTTGTTATCTTAACTGAAGAGTCACTTGTATTTTGCTTTTTTGGTGGTGCCTTACCTTAATTCAACCCTCTAGCGTGATTTCAATTAATTAAGTTTTTACGGTAGTGTGAACACTGCTTGACCCTGAATAAAATGGCCACACCATTGACATCTGGACTGGAGGGCTCTTCATTTCTCATGGGGGGCACGACGTCCCAGTCAGTGTTCCCAATCCTTCCTCCATTAGGAGGAATTGACACTTGTGTGCATGCTAGACAGTATCCTCAACATCGGACGAACAATGTGGCCAACTTCGGAATTGGACCTATCACAGTTGCAGATATCACTCTGTCTTCATGCGTAGAGGCTTTGGTTAGATTAAAGTTCACGATCCTACTAGTAGCACAATTCTCTCATAGTCCTCCATTACTGAACAGTCCTAAGTGGTAATATACCATCGGTGTAAGTGTGGTGATACTCTTATTTGATTCTAGAGTAGACACGACGAAGGTGTCCTGTTACCTTACTCATAGAGTGTCCTGTCATACTGGCGCACTACTAGATCGGAAACCTTACGCTAGGTTGACTGATTCCGCCCAGAACACTTGCACAAACTTACCAAAGGTCCCCTCTCAGATATCCTGCGAACAGCATATGGTTAGACAGATGGCTGCTACGTATATGGTGTTATGAGATAGGTTTCAATGATAATGTTCTTTGCGGCTATGACGCAACTACAATGCAGACTGGTGTTCTCGGCCTGTCCCACTGCCAAGGCATGTGGGTGGTGTTAGCTTCACAATGTGAAGGTAGTATAACCCCAGGGTGTACAAATCCAGATGGAGATGCTCAGCTTTTCCCATTTGCCTAACAGTCAAGTTGTGGCGACGGATGGAGTAATCAAGAATGAGGAGAAGGTGGAATCTATCAAGGCTTGGAGGTCCCTCGGCCGTGGTTAAGGATATCTAGATTATTATCTGGTTCGCCAAATTTTACCAAAGTTTTATTAAAAACTTCTCAGCTATCGGCACCCAGAGAACTAATTTGTTAAAAGAACATCAAAAGAAATTCTTTTTGGGAAAAGAACAACAAGAGGCCTTCGATGACCTCAAATGCCGCTTCATATGGGCACCAACTCTATGTCATTTCTATTCAGAACTCGAGATGGTTGTGGAAACGGATGCCTGCGATTACCTACAAGGATGTATCTTGTCGCAGGTTCATGGAGGAAGACTTCATCCTGTCACCTTCCATTCTCGAAAGCCTAGCCCACCTGAGCACAATTATGATGTCCACAACAAGGAATGATTGGCTATTTTTATTGCCTTCAGGAGATGGAAACATTACTTGGAAGGAACAGAGAAACCAATAACCATCTATACCAATCATCAGAACCTACAATACTTCATTCTACCAACAGCCTGGACAGATACCCTGAGTCAGTGGCCACAAAAACTGTACGGTTGCAATTTCAAAATGATCTACAGACTAGGCACAAAAGGAGGCAAGTCCAGTGCATTAAGCAGGCGGCCAGAGTACTGCCCTGCTGGGAGCTATGCATCTCGAACAACAATTTCTGAAACCTCAGCACTTCAGAAAATTCAAAAGGGCCATTGTGTGGGGAAGAGATTCCAAACAGCTCCAAGAGGAATTGCCTCATATTGAAAATGAAATGGGTATTTGGATTCACTGGCTTGACAAGAATGCTTGAATTTCTACAAAAGGGTCAACGCTTGCAGTAGGACACAACCTCTACACTCTTGAAGACATACTTATTCCTGCCAACAACTGAGGACTAGTTACAATTGGTTTAGCAATTGCAGTACCAGCAGGAACCTATGGTCGCATAACACCAAGGAGTGGCTTGGCAACCATACATATCACAGTAGAGGCGGGAGATATCCATACAGATTACAGAGGTAAAGTCAATAGCCTACTTGTTAATCATGGAAAGTTGGATTACAAGGTTAAGAGAGGAGAATGCATAGCGTAGCTGGTCATGGAAAGAATTAATCGTCAGAAGTGCCTTGAGCTGGATGGATTGGATGAGACTGAGAAAGCCGGAAAGGGTTTTGGCAGCAGCAGAACAGGGCTGAAGTTGAAAGAAACCCAACCAACGATATGTTTCCTTCAGGGAGATGGCAACTACCAATTCTATGATTTCTCCGATATTTACCAACACCCTATCCTACGCAAAGTGTTAGGTGGTAGCTTCGGCGTGAGGTATTCCGACAGCTAGGACCTTAATCGTAATTATATCGGAGAACTCGTTAAGAAGACACGAGTAATGTAGGCTAGATATAATAACTTGCTTCGATATAGA
>Ga0307517_10005139_pt1 | contig 19874 bp, 21 predicted proteins | sample 23_EM_MG_FD_194515 | JGI IMG/M metagenome (GOLD analysis project Ga0307517, IMG submission 194515) | Populus trichocarpa ectomycorrhiza microbial communities from riparian zone in the Pacific Northwest, United States - 23_EM | ecosystem: Host-associated > Plants > Roots > Unclassified | place... | reverse complement strand
AAACGATTTACAGGAAACTGTCACGTCTTTCGATTTCACCCAGGTGTCGGCAACCCGGCTACTCAACTTCCTCGATTCGGACCTACAGACTCCGAACGGCTCACAGGAGGTGGCTGGGGGGCTAACTTTGGACAATACTGTGACTCCGACTACATTGCGACAGCTCGCGCTCAGCCTTGATGATCTAGAGCCGGCGGAGGAGACTACTGATCCGTGGGATATGGAGCAGGGGGAAAGTGCGAGCATAGATGCGGGTAGTTAGAATGCTGAGTATGTGTAGTGTAGTGGTTTTGGGATGCGTTCTCACATATAGGAAAGTGTGCGAGGAGCATAGTCATATTAAGATGAGGGCGTCTAGCCAACTCAAGGAATTCAGAATAGAATTAATAGAAGCAACGCTTAACAGGTGCATCTTGGCGATCAGGATAGTAAAATACATCGTGACAGCGTTTGAAAGAAGAGAAGTGCCTAGGCCTAGGATCAGGATGGCATTAGACTAAGTACACGATGCGTCCGGATGAAAACGCGGCTTCAGATAGAGTCACGATCAGATCAGAACGCGGCATATATAGGGCGTAAGATCAGGAAGAAGTGAGCAGGCGTCAGGAAGGGAGAGATGCGGATCGTGGGATCCGGACGAGGTCGGCAGGGTGTGAAAACATTAGGACGCGAGATCTGAAGATGAGTGAAGCCCTGACGTTCGCTGAGAAGGAACCGGCATCAGGGCGGGAGAGTCATAGATCCGACGCAGTCAGAACGCAATAGCGGAGGACCCGACGCAGTAGGAACGGAAGAGTTGTAGATCAGGGGGAGTCAGGAGGTAATAGAGGAGCACCAGACGCAGTCAGGACGCACAGGACGTAGGGGTCCGTGTCCGGATGGCGTCAGGACGGATGGCGCTAGGTGACGCAAAGTCAGGACGTGACGTCGATCCGACGTTACGTCCTGATTCGCGATTAGAATTCCGACGTCCCGGGCGTCAGACGCACGGGGTGCACAGGACGCAAGGTATTATTTTTGCTGATGGAGATCCTGCAATGCAGCTGCCGTGTACCATTATCGGGACATGTCCACATGTTATATGGTGGAAGGGGGCAGGTTCCAAAAAAGAGCTCTTATCAAAATTAATGGACAGATTGTATTACTTCTTGAATGACAAAAGGAGGATTAGGAGAGAAAATAAAGAAATAAAGTGACAGAAGAGAAAGAGAGAAGTAGGACATAGATTTGAACAGAACAAAGATAATACAAGTAGTCATAAGATATTACTTGTAACTACAGCCACAAACAAGAAGAAAGCACACCTATCACTACAGTTTCTAACATATGGGCATTTAGGGTAGTTATGAAAAGTAACTAGGAAGAGGTAATCAAGGTAGGTAAGTAACCTAGTAGATTACCTTATCCTTAACCTACAAGCACAGAATCATAAACTGTCACTAGTGATATCTTACCTCTCTCTGTCCTTCCCACCACACTCCTCTATTCAAATACTCTTCTAATTCATATCGGTCTAACAATACATACCGACCCTACAATCTGACTACACAATTGAATAGACATTTTTCTATTGATGGAGCCCATTACTACACCCACTACACCACATATATACCACTTCAAAAAATGAATCAGCTGAGCACACAACTACATGTTTTTTCTCTGTTGGCATATAAGGAAAAATACTTTTCTTCTATTATAAAAAAAACCCTAATTTTTATATATACCAAACCTGTGCCACTGACCAAGCATTCCTATCTACCAAGAAATACACAGCACTGGTAGGCTAGATTAAATCATTGTATTTATCATCACTCCTCCCATTTTCTCTCTCTCTTTTTTCTTTTTAGACAAACCCTCAAGTGACAAAACCTTGCCACAACAAAACTCTTTAATGACAAATGTGCTATACCGGGTCACCTCCAGCGCCTCTTTCTTGGTGGAGGACCTGTGGCTAGGTTGCTGATTCGTCTACAATTACCGCATGTGAATAAGATCAGCTGAGGTGTGAATGAGCTTGTAGGGATGCTGGCTATGCTGTTGGGTAGACTTCAAGATGAAGATGGGAAGGTGGGGGTGGAGAGGAGGGTGGTGGAATGGTTCAGGCGGACTTTCGATGCTCTTGTTAGGGTTGTGGACCTTTTCCTTGGGGAGGAGGGGGCATATTAAGGGTATGGCAGGGTTTGAAGGGGCAGGATGTGCTGGAGGAATTCGAGGGGTAGTTTAGTTGGGTTTAGCTGTGCTGTGTCGGCGGTGTTTGGAGTTTTGAGGTCTGTTGGAATGGTATGGAGGGTGGGGGGGCGGTGTGATCCAGAAGTGGGGCGGTGTGCAAAGTCCGGCAAGAAGTTATGTAACAGCTATTTAAGGTTAATTAGCTAAATAATATTATATCCCTGCTCGTTCCGGTTAATTGTTTCCCACCCTTGTACTCGTACCAGGGTCCCGTACGAAGTGATTGAACAGTTATTTAAGGTTAAACAGCCAAATAGATCCCTGTCCGTTCTAGTTAACTGTTCCCTACCCTAGTACTCGGGTATGGTCAAAAAGGTCGGAAAACTTGGAGTGGCGAGACAAGGATTAGACGTGTTGATCATGGAGGGTGGGTGGAAAGCGGAGGACTGTTACATGATGCCATTAATCTGGAGCAGTTGAGCACACTAATTGTCCATGCTGCATGTATCCGCCCGCCTCAAATTCAATTGAGATTGTAGAGGGAAACTCTAAGACCAAAGGAGGAAAAGGAAGCAGGGCTTTTGGAATACCCGTAGTTCTTTTAAGAGACCCAAATATATGAATTGGTCAAACTGCATACTAGCAATTTCATCATCTTTATATTGCCTCTATGAAAGTCACCCCTGAGTTCCCCTTATGGAACAAATTATCAGCGCTCCGAAGGTTATCAACACGCCTATAATCACCTGCACGCCGGTAGCACAGGGCTACGAGCAAGGTGGAAGAATTGTAAAGGGTAGGATTGAAATAACTCATTTGGAAGCTGTCGGTTCCCCCCCCCCCCATTCATACAGGATCACTCGCAACCCCCCCCACTAACTAAGCCTCACGAGATGATCCCCTACTTCGAGGACGTCTGCTCCCGAGACGACAACTACGTCAGCATACGCCTGGATCAAGGAGCAATTAGCGACCCCCAGCTAGAACCAACGATCGACGGCACCCTAACTACCGTCGTGAAAGGCAAGCGGAAAATCATCCGTCAAGACACCCGCTGATAAGGAATAGAATAAGAATCTATATGCACGAGGTGGGAGAGGCGGGCAAGAAGCGCACAAAAGGTGACTCGGAAGTCTTCCTACGCATGTGGAACATGAAGCGTGAGCTACCGCACATGGCCACGAGGGGATAGCTGAACCCGGCGATGGCGGCAGGGAGGAATGGCGACAAGACGGGGAAGAACCAAATCACGGTGGAGGGTTACAGAATCAAGCTCTACACGAATAGCGTGATGGGCACGGAGGCGAAGTTAAATAGCATCATTGAAATTAAAGATGCTTTTGGGGGTTTTGAAGCTGAGAGGTAATTGACGTGCACACACGCCCGCCTCGTATGGCAGTAGCTTCTGAATTCCGGTGCTTGACCCAACAAACTTCCTCCGAACCATGGCCCATGTTTTTGCCTCTTGTGAGTAATAACCTAGACCTCCAGCCCACCTGACTTAATGCCTCCCAATTTCTCTTCCGACTTGTGAGCATCGACAAGATGGCGGATATCATGCTGAAGACATCGACCGAAATCCTGATAGAGCGTAGAGCCGCCAGAGAGAACAATATTCTATTAAGTAAAACTAATTAGTCCTGGGTCCAACATAGGTATGGATTTCGGTACCTTGTAGAGACCTCTCCGAACGTCTATAGGAGAGCTTTGGATAAAATTGTCCACCACAGTGGGTAAGGGCGTCAAGAAATCACTAGAGTAAATTCCCGGATTAAATAATATCTCGGGTGCCAAGAACCTCTCATACCCCACATCTAAGGTAACTTCCTGACCTCCAGGCTGCTGCTCAACAAGGTATTTCTGAAACCTCTCTGGCTCTTGGTCAAATCTTGTGAATTCCTTGACGATATCCGGAAAAACATAACAGAATTCTTGCTTAATTCGCTCAGGGGTCTCGTCGCTGATGGACTCGCCTCGGTCATGAAGAAGCGACCGAACAAAGGATGTGATATGACTCCCGGCAATAGGAATGGACTTGATCGATGATCCGATAACATAGCCCTCAGCAACCGGAATAACCTGTGTAACACTGTGTCCCGAGTCGACAACAGTACCAGTCAAGCTCCGGTCCTCAACCTTCCGACTGGTCCAACTCGCAGCTAATGCCAGTACCGCCTGCAGGGCAATATATAATCCGGCACAATTGAAGGTCCCGAACACGATCTTGGCTGTGTTTGCACGAGATTCTGGAGGATTTAGAGGCTTTCAAGCCCAGGTCAGTTCACAGCCCATGCATAAATTTCTAGGGTGATAATCACAGGTTCGGTGAGAAGGTCGGGGTACCTACCTAATTTGGAATAACCAGACCCGCTATGATAGCCTAGTAGTCATGTACCGCCCCACCTGACCATACCCAAGTACTGTACATAAATAATAATAATAATAATATCATAACAATAATAAAACAGATATAATAATACAAAAATACAAAAATAATAATAATAATGCAGGAATAATAATAATGATACAGGAATAGTAATAATAATGAGACATGAATGATAATAATAATCAAAACACTTCCCCCCCCCCCCCACGCCCTGCTCCCCACACCCCCTACGATCATTCACCCCCATGCCCCGCCGGGGCCGCCCTCTCCGGCATTCCGTCTAGCTGCGCCTTGTAGGCGTCCCGCTCGCGGTACGCTTTATCGAGAGCCCGCTTTAACTGGGTAACCTCCTCCGGCTCCCTCGCTGCATCGGTCGTCTTTTGGAGCTCGGCAACCTGCCCCTGAACGACCCCCAAGTCCCCCTCTTGCCGGATGGCCCACCCCTGGAGGTAGTCGACCCGTCCTGCAAGAAAGGGGACCCCCGCCTGACCACCCTCTACAACCTTGACCCGCCTTTCGAGGCCCTCCAGAGCAACGATCCTCCCTTGCAGAAGAGGGATCAGCTCAAGGGCCTCTTTGGCTTGAGCGAGCCAAGGCGGTAGAGCAAGGTCGGGAGGGGGAGGGGGATCACCACCACCACCAGCAGCAGCAGCAGCAGTAGTAGTAGCAGTAGCGGCGGCGGCAGCAGCGGCGGCAGCACCGGGGGGAGGGGGATCGGGAGGATTTGCAGCACCGAGGGGGTTTGCAGCACCGGGAGGGTTTGCAGCACCGGGGGGGTTTGCAGCACCGGGGGGGTTTGCAGCACCGAGGAGGTTTGCAGGACCGGGAGGATTGCGAGGATTCCGAGGGGGATCGACACCAGCAGCAGCAGCACCAGCAGCAGTAGCAGCAGCACCAGCAGCACTAGCAGCAGCACCAGCAGCACTAGCAGCAGCAGTGGCGGCGGCGGCGGCGGCGGCGGCGGCGGGATGATGATGAGGGGCAGGTTGGACCCCGTTTTTGAGGTCGGCTTTCTTCTTTTGTCCGTCCATATATCGGTATGCTGCCCTCTCAATAGCCTCGATAGCTAATATGGTGAACCCTGTGCACAGAGTCGATAACGCCCCTGAATGATTTGTCCAGAACGATGAATCTGGGAGATGTTAGTGACGAAAGATGATATTCCTGGGGCCTCCTAGTTGCTGGGACGAACCCTGATGGTGGCAACAGTACAATGGATGTGAGGAATTATTCCCCTGCATGTTGTATTTGAAAATGAAAATGAAAAGTATCTCGGATGAGCTTGGATAGGGGGCGGTATGGTGGTGGGTGGATGGTGGATGGTTTGGGAGGGAATGGAGACTGACTTTGGGTAATGTATATGTACCCCACGTCTCCCCCACTGTGACGCGTGTCATGGCTGGACGAGCAGCTCAGGGAACACGAATAGCTTCGTGTACTCGGGATATTTCCAGCATTTGAAGCGAGTGATCGCTTGTGATTTCATCACTTGGGAAAACCGGGCCAACCTCGTCACAGCCCCTCACTCGTTACAATAGTACAATGGCACAGGGCATCACAACCCAGAATAAATCCCATATTTTAAAACCCTTATAATTACAGTACACCGCAGCACCCAGCACACCACTACCAGTTAGAAAAAGAACGAAACAAGATCCAACAGCAACATGCGAGACAAAGCAATATTGTACGTGAATTTGAAAGACTTGCAGGAAAACAGAACACCGATTTACAGGGAGACGAGAAAAACTTGCAACCAGCCAAGCAAACCAAGCAAACCAAGCCCCGAAACCGTAATTTTTCAGAAAAAGGAAATGGAACAAAAGAAAGGATTTCGCGGCCTTCGTCAGCCCTTTAGTTCACGCGGTCTCGAGTTCCGGTTCCCCAGTTTATTCCTTCAAGCAGTGACAAAAGCTACACCCCCCCCATTTTCCCGTACTGTAAGTTGTACTGGCTAGGGGTTCCTGGCTGGCCATTCTGTTGTTGCTGCTGCTGGCTGGGGGTGGTGTTTCCCGGGGTGCCTGGGTTCTGGCCGTTTCGGTCGGTTGTGGGGGTTGACGGTACGGGAACGCCATTATTGTAAACCACGGTTCCGACCCCGTTGATATTCGGTGGGGAAATTCCCGTTCCATTAAGGCCCCACACTTGTCCGCTGCGGATAGATGTCAATACACGATACTGGCCCATGGAAGCATACAGATCATATAACATACAGATACTTGACATCATCGATCTTCCCGTCAAAAAACTTTTCCCGCATCTCAAAAAATATATTTCCAGTCAAAAGGCTGTCGCTGCCGGCCTGGTGTTGCGGCCCAACCCGCGAAACGCCCATATCTTCCGCAATGTCTTGCAGCCCACCTTTGAGAGTGCGACAGCTCTTCATGAGGAATTTGATGTCGTAAAGCGCCGGGAAGTACTTGCTTAGAAGATTACGAAACTCACTCTCCTCCTTAGGGAGAGGGAGGCAACTCATAATCTTAACAAGGTAGCCAAAATCGTAACCGGAATGGAAAGAAATCCACTTGACGTCGTCGTACATGACTAATCCGGAGCTAATGAGGAGATTGCCGAATTGATACACGTCAATCCCGTGCTCCGCGTGTTTGGCAAAGTCGATACCAGACTTTGTTAGAAGGTTGATAGATTCCTCTGCATACATGTCGTCGTTAAGAGAGAACTTGAAATTGAATTGCCAGGTGCAAACTGATCCATCGATTTTAGCAAGGTTCCCATTCTCATCGGCCAGGGTGATGCCCAGTTGGATAATCTTTAGCATGTCCACATTGCAACGGAGGGTCTGGTAATGGTAGTCGGCCTTTGACTTAAAGTTACCGATCGGACGCGCAACTATTCCAGGGAATTCAGTATCCTAACCTCCCCGTCAGCAAGCACCTCCCCCCATCGTCCAATGTTCCCAAAGCAACGCAAGGCTGTAACGAACCATAGCAACATACTGGTATGTCTCGACCAAATCCCGCAATACAGCCATCTCTTTTTCCAAATCCTGAGCCCAAACGTCCCTGATCATGGAACGCTCCGGCGGTGTAGTCACTGGGCCCCTCACATCAATAGCCATTCCACTGCTAGATCCAACGCCAACCCCCGCTCTCCCTACAACCCCACCCAATCCTGCAGCGCTAACCCCCCCACCGCCACGTCCAAGAAGTCCAATGATAGTCTGCTGTTGTTGTTGTATATGCGCAGCCTGAGCCTGCTGCTGTTGTTGATGCTGTTGCTGCTGCTGCTGCTGTTGAGCTCTTACAACGGCAGCGGCAGATTGTTGCTGGGCGTTATTGAACAAGAGATGTGGGCCTTGACCGAACCTAGTAAAAATAAAACTGTTAGACACCGGGGAGGGCTTACTCTTATCATCGTAGAACGAAAAAGAAGGCAATTAAAACTGGGCGAATAGTGATAAATTCCTCCCCCGGAAAGAATGAAAGAAAGTAGGAGCCAACCTATCCCCACCCAACAACGGATTATGACCTACATGACCACCCCCACCCCCACCAGCACCCATCGGATGCCCGCCTTGTTGTTGCGGTGCGAACTGTTGAGGCGGGCCATGGAGGGTAGGGGTGTAGAGATTCGACCGCGTAGGAGGCATTGTGATTTTTTAGTTTTTTTTCAACCTTTTTTTTATGGATTCACCGTTTCCGTGATTCTCCTCTTCCTCCTTGTACCCGTAGTGGACGGGGTATGTATGGACGGGTGCTGCGATGAGGGTTATTGTCCAGCGGGAGAGGTGATAATTCTAGGGAAAAAGAAGGCCGGGGAGTTAAGAGAGGGAAAGGCGGAAGAAGGAAGGAGGGAAACCAGATCTGTGAGAATGGTAGAAGTTAAAGTAAAGGGGATTAAAAGAGAAAAAAAGGGTTACGAAGAGGAGTTGAGGTACATGGTCTCGTCTAGGTCATCTAGAGGGGGGGTGGAGTGGAGGGGGGGTGATGAGGGTGGTGAATAGAATGTGAGGGTTTCGTTAGAATGGCCGGAAGAGGTAGACAATAGAGTGGATGAGACGTGGAAAAGGCACAATAGGTTTGGTTGGTCGACTGTGAGTTAGGAGAGACGCAGGTAGAGGAAGGAATGAGGCGTCTTGTGCAGTCTCTCTGCACGGCAATGTACTCAACTAATTGTAACTCTCATCCTATCCACCCATACACCCTCCCTGAAATGCGGCAAATCCGAACCCATTTGGTACCTTTAAGCTTAGGAAAACAAATGCTGACTAATCCAAATAGAAACCTCAAACATCTCTTCATCTCCTAACATTCCCCCACCATCCACGCCTAATCAACAGCCTATCCTAAGTCAACATCACACCACACACGATTATCCCGCTGCACCTCCTCCTACATATCATTACACGATCTCAGAGCACCCATAGCACCGGTTTTATAATAATATCCAGCCATGCCCCCCCAATCCCGCACAATCCCGGACGTAAACCACACCGTCCTGTCCCGCTACCTCCCCCGCCTACAAAAGATCCTCTCCTTAGCCTCATACGCGGTGCTCTACACCTACAACCACGAATCGGGAATATGGCAAAAGTCCAACACTGAGGGCTCGCTCTTTATCTGCTCTCTCTCGCCCACCCAGCAGCAGCAACAAGAAGAATACACAATAATCCTACTGAACCGCCGCGGCCTGCAAAACTTCACCTACGCTCTCACCGATCCGGGGAACATCGAGTACGCCGAGGGCGGGGACTATGTTATGCTCCAGGGCGAGGAGGAGAAGATCGTTTATGGGATATGGGTGTATGCTGAACCTGGCACGTCCTCGGAGGGGGATAGGACTAAGGTTGCGGAGTGGGTGAAGGAGTGCGCCACGAGGTATGTCGAGGGGGTGGCTAGGACTGGGGATGGACAGGGGCAGGGACGGGAGCAGCAGCAGCAGGCATTCGGGGGAGGTGTGGATCTAGCAGGCGGCAGGAGTATTTCTTTGACAGAGCTATTCCAAAGCAGCTCACCCGCCACTGCTGCTCTACCACAATCGCAGCAGCAGCAGCGTCACCACCACCAGTACTCGACACAAACATATATCCCCGCGCAGCACCAGCGAGAAGGGTATTTCCATCACCAACCACCACCGCCGCCGCCACCCCCTCCTCCTCAATCGCAGGAAGCCACCGCCGGAGATTCGCCAATGAGGTTATTCGCCAGCAGTAGGTATACGGGTAGAGCAACTACATCGGGGCATTGATAGATGTATTCCTACCTTTTTTTCCCTTTTTTTCCTCACCAGTCGCTCGCTAGGACATGTCACTTCGCGATGTGATACGACACATGTGCCCAATGTCACCGATGGCATTCAGGCTTTCTCTTATTTCTTGTCTCGTCTTCCGGTGTTACGGTGTTTTAGCTTTGTTTGTTATTTCATAGGCACGCACAAGGACTTACCAGGCACTGTAAAAGATATTTAGATTGTTAAGAACTCGCATAACCAAAGTGAAGACCAGTAAATGTACTACTACGAAAATAGTTTTTTTTTTTAAAAAAAAGAAGACAAGTCACAGCAATTGCCTCCTGTTGCAAAAATACACCAAGCCAGAAAAACCAATCAATGATAGGGGGACGATGAGCAGGAGGAGTACAGTACAGCGAACGGCCCTACCAAATTTGATCTCTGCAATTATCATACTGTAGATTTTTTGGCGTATCGTCCGCCATCCCCCGCCATTCATTGTTCCACCCCCCCTATGTTAGCAAACAACTAGGGCTACCTCCAAAGAAATATCACATCATAGATTGAAAGGAAATGAACGCCCGCTCCGCCACTTTACTAGCCCCTTCACTTACTCGACTTTTGCCTTCTTCCAAAAACCGTATGGCACAGAAAGTGTCAGGTAAGCAGAAAAAGAAAGAAAAAATCTACTTCCGCTTCAGGGAATCTCGGAAAGAAGGAAATAAACCTACCAAAACGCTCCCTAGCAAATTATCAAAATAGAGCAAGAAAAAAACACCATTATCTACTATTCAGAAAATCCAAAAAAAATCCAAAAAAAATCCAGCACCACGCTCACGATATAGTAGGATGACACTGTGATTCTAGTACGGAAGCGGAAGTGGAAGTAGAAGAACGGCCAAAGAAATTAGAGAAAAGAGATATCACACCATTCCCACAATCCCAATGCTCTTGAATGAGTAACCATCGCTTTGCTCCCTTGGCCCGCCATAATGAACGGCGCCACACCAACGTCACGCTTCACACCTAGTCAACAATTGAGAAAATAGAACATTGCACTTTAATCTGTATCGTGTCCGGTACAAAGAAAGAAAAAATGGAAACAGGGTTGGAAAATGAAAAAGGTATTGAGCCATGACGTAAAAAATAAAAGCATAAAACACAAAACAGAGCAAGGGACGTCCAACGTATTGTAGATGACCATGACTAACTTGTGCAGAAGACATTTATCATTCCCATAACCGGCCCAAGTCAAACCTTACTTTTGTCTCCCACGTTTTATCCACTCACACTCCCTTTGGAAACTATACACAACCACATTAACCTTCGCAATTATTTGAGTTCCAAATCGCTTATTTCCCGCTCTTGAAGGCCAAGAGGGCTGCAAGACTGGCCAACGGACATCCTTTTCTCAAGAATTCGTGCTTGAGTAGTTCTTCCGCTGTAGCCCTGTGCTTAACATCGACGCAGAGACACACCGCCAAGAAGTTTTTGAGTTCCTTGCTCAATTTTTCAGGTTTCTTGAGGGTGGGTGTTCCATGGGTAGCAATGAGATAAAGAGCCTTCAACGGTTCCTCATTAAGGTACGGAGGCTCAGATTCAATCATTTCAATCGCCATAATTCCGAGGGACCAGATGTCAACTTTAGCATCGTACTCCTTCTGCTTGACAACCTCGGGCGCCATCCAGTACGGAGTTCCAACCATTGTGGCACGCTTCGACTTCTGCTCCGTTAATTTAGCGCAGAACCCGAAATCAGCTGCGATTAAGTTAGACCTGCAATCAAGAACATAGGCCAGAATGGCCGAAAGACCAATGGAAAATCTGGTCCCGATACTTTTTACCGCCAAAACTGGCGAAGGGGGGGTGTAAGACTTACTAATTTTAACGTGTCCAGTGCCGTCAAGAAGGACATTGTCACTCTTAATGTCTCTGTGGATAATGTTCTGCGTATGCAGATGTTCCAAGCCTTTGCAAGTCTATTTTCCACAAGCCTTAGCACATGACATTATCGGAACAATATCTCCATCCCAAGGAAACTCACCTCAAAGCAGATTGTGGCAATCTGATCCTCTTCCAAGCTGTTGTTGTCAATAACATCGGTTAAGGCGCCGCCTTCCATGTATTCCATAACAACCCATAGCTCGCTTGGGCCCTTCAAGAAAGCATCCAAAAAGTTGACAATATTAGGATGCTGACTTTCCTTCATCACGAGAATTTCATTGACAATGAGCTCTTTCCTTGGTTGGTGTGCTAAATCCATCTGCTTAATTGCGACCCTGTTTGTCACACCCTTACCAGAGCTTGCCAGCATAGACATAGACACCGAGGAAGACGCCGTGCCGTTGACCTTGGCAACATAGACGGATCCCGAGGCTCCCTGTCCGACCTTCTTAATCTTGGTATAGAGCTGATTCGGATCTGTAGGGGAGACCACGGAGCGCAACTTATCCATTACTTGGGCTTCGGTCATGTTGGAGATTCGCCTCTGGTTTTCCTTACGTTCCTGCTTCATAACAGCCTCCTTGGCTGGGGCTGCTTTAACGGGAACATTAAGAGGCTTGACAGTAGGAGTTGTAGGTGCCGGAATACGAGAACTCTGCGATTGAGTCTGTGGCTGTTGCTTAGCAGTACCGGGGGGCAGTCTCCCCTGCTGTTGCTGTGTTAGCTGCTGCTGTCGAGTTCCAGACGCAGGAGACGGCTCCCTTGATTTCTGTTGGCTCGACTGAGAGGGCGCGTGCAAATTCTTTTGTTGTTGGGATGATTGCTGGCTCCGTTGGCTCGGGGATGGTCTGGGGAGAGTGGAAGAGGGTGCGGAAGGCGCGGGACGACGGGGATCCATATCGCGGAGACCAGGTGCTACCTTCTGAGGGGCTTTGGTCGATGTTTTAGGGGCCATAGGATTATACCTTCCCTGAGAAGAGAGACCACCACCACCACCACCACCACCACCACCACCACCACCACCACCACCCATCATAATTGGTGTTTGTGCGGTACTGCCCTTTTGAGGATAGTCATCGTCGAGTTCAGATAGTCGCTCCTGCTGACGTTGGGAATTGAACAGCTCTTCCTCACGAAGACGCTCTTCCCGATCCCTCTCACGTCTCTCCTGCTCCTTCTCCAGCTCACGTTGCCTTCTATCTCTCTCCTGTCTCTCACGCTGAGCTTGCTGTTCTCTTCTGTCCTTTTCGTATTCTTGCTCACGGTAAGCGTCTCGCTCGCGCTCCCTTTCCCATTGCTCCCGATCCCGGGTATCCTGGCGAGTGGGGCCTGGCTGAGGGCCCCCGAGACTCATCTGCGCCATCTGTCTCTGCTGCGCAGCAACCGCGGCAGCTGGAGCAGGTCCCATACCATACCCATTTTGGTTGTTCAAACCACGCTGACCCTCGGTATAAAATTCCAACACCTCAATAACTGCTTGGGGGTTCTTCTGGTAATCCTCCTTAGTGATAGCGCTAGAGTTCAGAAGCTTACTCCACTCTTCGGGAAGTCCCGTAAATCCACCACTGACCGGATCAAACCCGACATGGACCTTATGAGTAAAGTTTGTGGGATTACTAACCCCACCCATAGAAGGGCACCTAGAGTAAACGTCGTCGACCCAATCATATAACTCTTGTTCAGACTTGACAGAGACAAACACTGTTCTCCTAGGAGCATCCGAAGCCATCGAGTTAACACCGTTCTGGGAAGAGGCCATTCTGACAACCTCAAAGCAGTAAGGTTTCATGTCAGTGCGATTAACCGACACAATATCCTTAAGGGAAACAGATAATGTAGGAGAAGACGACGTTTCGGTCTTGAGAAAGTCCAAAGAAACCTCGCGCAAAATGATGTACTTTTTCGCCCAATACAAAGACTTGAGTCCATCCTCCTTGATGGTCGCCCAACCTTCGCGGATTCTCCTGTCTTGAGGAAATGGCGAACTGCCTCCGCCCCCGCCGTTCATTATGCCGGTTGAGTTTGATGACAAACTGATTGTTGAACCGTAAGGTGAGGGAGAAACAATCGTTGAGGCGGTGAGAGTGGATGAGGTGGAATGGTGTGGGTGCTGGTTGCTCTGGTTAGAGATAGAGTTTACACTAAGGGGCGAACGAGCTCCTGGAGGTCTTGGGGCAGGCCCTGGATTAAGAAAAGAATTATCGTTGTAGGCGAACGACGACATATCCCTAGGGAGTGACTGATGAGATGAAAACGTACGATCCGGTAATCAGTTGATCAAAAAAAAAAAAAAGCAGACACGCGGAAAGTCTCCCCCCTCCCAGACCGAAGAGCCAGTGAAAGCGATGATTCCCCGCGCCGAATAGTGGTCGTAAAAGTCCCCACAGAGACGAGACCACCGAGAAGCCCCTTAAACGACCCGAGCTGAACAGCAAAAAAAGAAAGAAGAAGAAAAAAGAGCAAAGTAGCAAGTGACGAAGAGGATTTTTCCGCTCTACTTTTTCCTAGCTGTCAGGAGGAAGAAAGAAAAGGATCCGAGGTGGAAAAGAGCTATCTAGTTGTCAATATTTCACACAAGACCTAATCGGCGAGGGAGCTGGTTGGTAGGAGATTGAGGGCTGGGGGCACGGGGATACAGGAGGAGGGTTACCGAAGCTGACAGTGAATTTGACCGAGCCTGGAGCTTACATGAACGAATGGGCGAGTAAAGGAGTCAATGGGCGTCTTGAAGGGGAATAGGAATTTTCCTAAATAGTTCTTGTTTGTCAGAGCGAGAGGTTCAAACAGCATAAGGGGTAAGTAGGGCAGGCTCCGGGGGGGAGCCTGAAGCTATGGTTATTGTGTACCTGTCTATCTCGTTGCAGGGCGTTGGTTGTTATTTTACTGTGGCCTCTCTCTCTCGGGCTAAGGCTTAGTGGAGGTGCTGCTGCTGTGCTTGAGTTGTGGAGTCGGTCACTGCAGGAAAGATGCAGCAGGCAGCGGGTGAGAGGGATGGAAGAAGGAGAGAAGAAGGGGGCAGAAGCCAGAAGCAAAAGAGAAAGACAGAAGCAACTATGACCGCGAGCCAGCAAGCAACACACCAGGGTCCTTGCTCACTTTGCTCCAAGGGACGTTAATGATGACTAAAGTCTATTCCACTTGTTCTATCTAACCAACGGTGCTTGGACGGACACGAAGAGAGTAGGGCTCCTATTGCCATGAGATGAGTACATATCATACCGCATATAACGCGCTCGATCGATGAGGGGCGTTTCCAATTCCATGCCCAATACGATCAAAACGTATCCAGTAGAGTACTCTCCCTTCTTATTTCTCCCTTTCGTTCCTAGCGGTAAGTTAACGCATCTCCAACAGTGTTAACTCTTCTCTCCCTGAGACTATTGGGCTATTTCCGATAGTATTGAAGAAATGCAAGCCCCACAAAATGCTCCCCTGTGGATGATATGCACTGCTCCACCATTCACTCACTTATTCTGCTACCAACCGTCAAACACCCACCAGTTCTAATTATCCCCAGCATCCTGTAACCTGCCTCTTCCTCACCCAACCAGAGTCACTCATAAATGCACTTTCCCACCAGCCTACACGCATTTTTAACCCCTCCTTGCGCCGTAGTCTCCGAACACTCCCCTCCCTCTTTTGCGTCTCACTATCCCCTACCGCACATACCGTACACGGTCCGAAAATAGCGGCTTCCTTGCCATCCCACCGAGAGCACGCGGCTAAGTGGTCAAATATGCAAAAACTTCCCAAAAACTTCAATGAACCAAAAGAGAGAGACAAATCACAGCCTATCTGTTTCCCCTCCCAAGCCTCGCGAGGCGAGAAGGGACTGCCAATGGTACTGTACTTGTACGACACCGCCCCCTACGAATAAACTGTATCCAGGACAAAGCGTGGGGAAATTGTCTCAGGCTTACCGTTCTGAAATTTCCCTTGCCCAGAGGTGAGAGAAATAGGAGCAAACGCCAAGGCTTCCCGACCATTCTTGCTTCCAACGGTGGGAGCATAGGACAGGGACCGGTAGGAAGTTATGGAACAGTAATTCAAGGTTAACCAGCTAAGTATACCCCTGCCTGTTTCCGGTTAATAGATTCCTGCCCTTGTACAGTACAAGGGTCTGGCATAAGTGCCCCGGGGGCAGTCGATTCCATATATTATCCTACCTGCAGATGTCCTCGTACCTGAGGGGGCAGGGGTGATGTTGATTTTGGTCAAAACCGGTGGCACTGTGCTGGTGCCATAATTACACTGCAGCCAGCTCTCCTGGAAATGGAAACCTTCCATCGCTCAAGTAAGAGCCTCACTGGATCACAGGTAGAGGCCAATAGCCTGTACCAGTGTCCGGGGAAATGCCTTCGCACTGTACAGTACAAGACTAGGGTTGTTTTGCTGGCTGGCTGCCCTTGTCTCGTACGAAAACATCTCCCCCGGCACTCGCACAGGTACCCCATCCATCATAATTGTTCAGTCAACTAGGACAGGAAGAAATGGAGATCCTCCAAGGGCCAAGCTTTTCAGGATACTCGAGTGCAAGGACCAACGGGAGGTGGTAGAACAATTACCGTAGTTGGGGTTAGCTAGCCAAATATAGCCCTGTCTGTGCCGGTTAATAAGTTCCTGCTCTTGTGCCACAAGTCACTTAAATTTTGGTTACGTATGCCCCACTGCACCACTACCGTATTCTATCCTTGACCCTTGTACTAGACCCCTAAATTGAGATACCGTAAACTAGTCGTTTGTATGTTTGCTCGGAAATGCCTTGGTGGTTGAGGCGCTGCTTTGTGCTTTTGGAATTTGGATATCATACATCCAGGTTGATTGACATGCTGTCCATCTTTTTTTTCTCCTCCGTTCCGTTTCGGGTGAGGGCAGGTAGAGTGTGATGAATGGACTAGATTTTTTTATCCCGTCATAACGGGGACCGATTAACTAGAACAAACGGGGATACATGTAGCTGATAAACCTCAGGTAACTCTTCCGTAACTTCTTTCCAGGCTTTGGTACACCATTGAGATGCTATACGGCATGGTGCCTCAGGCTGCTCGAGCAGAGAGGGGTTAGAGATTACTCTGCTGTGCTAGTACAAATACTGCAGGACATTAGAATGCGTAGTTGCCCGGCAACGCTGTGCTTGGCCGAGCTTTAGACTTCGGCGGGGGAACTCCGTCACTTTACTTATGCTGCTTGCCAGCATGATACTATATTCTCAATGTCAAGTTCGAAGAAATTCATTCCAGCTTAAGGTTTGCCCGGGGACGGTCTGGCTAGTGCCGGGCATGAACGTGGCTCGACTTCCCAATGTTGATGGAAGCTGGAGTTCTAAAGCGCTAATGCTGAGCTACAGTGTTAGCACGGACTCGTGGGATCGCTGACAGGGGCGGCTAACTGACCTGGGTCTCTATGACCTGTTTCTCTATTCCTTTGTTCGAAATTCTATGGAAGATTTGAGATTCCCCCTTTGACAAGGGCTGCCGACTGATCTAATCGGACTGATACTTGATGCTGTACCGTATGATACCAGTAAGTTACCGCAGAGATTCCTGAAATCCTGTGCCGGTATCAAGTGTGTGAGCCCAGGATAGGATAAGTTCGAGGGGTCGGCAGGGCTCTGGAAACGAGTTAATGATATCCAACAAGCCCCCGTGGGCCGATCCCATACCGTGCCGGGGGACGCTGATCATTCACCGGACCTTTTGTTTCCGAGTCCGGAAGTTATAGGGATAGCGGAGATGGCGGATTTCAACAGTTTTTACGGTAATATTATCATACCAGTCCTTGAGTAAAACCCGGGGTCGTGCTAACGTTATCCTTGCACTCCCATCACTCTCCCGCGGGGGCCCTGCCAATCCAACCGCAAATCAACAGCACTCAAACCCTAAGCATCACTACAGTGTCCAATGGTAATAATATTATGCAGCAGTTATTTCTTTAAAAAAAACGGCATTCTATCCGCACCGCAGTATCAAGATATCAAATCCCCTTCTCATCTCTCCCTCCCATCTCCGTCCCACCATACTCAACCAAATCAAACCGAACCCACCAACCGTTCACTCATTCGCGCCCAAACCTCAAACCGCTTATTACGTACCCCCTCCTCCCCCCCGATACGGCATTTTTGGCTCAAGATCTGCGCTACTATGGTAGTGCACTCCACCCCAGCCTCCCCGCACCATACATGTAAACACAGTCCTCGTACAGAAAATTACCGAAGGATAAAGGTCGAACCACTTCCAGCGCCTACCGTAACTTGAATTTCCCTTCCATCCATCCACTCTCCAGCAGTGGGGAAGGAGGGGGGGGGTTACGATAAGTTATAGATAGAACGATGAATGAAATGAAATCTTGTGGTTGCCCGTTTTTTTCTTGAAACATGCAGGAGGCTTACTTGCGTTCTTGCTCAAGCAGCGTTCGCCCCAAAGCAACGTGCTGTTCCGGTTCGATTGAACCTGCAGCAAAGGTGTCTTGATTTGAGTTTATTCCGTTCCGTTCTGCAGATTGGTGTGGCAGGAGACGGTTTAAGCATCGCGGGAGTGCGTATGGTGTCGTACCTTAAGGCACCCTGACTATCAAGAGACGTAGCGGGGAGCCGGAAGCAACGGGAGGCTAATTTAGCGATGCTTATTTCTGCGGATGCGGGGGAGGCTACTATGTCGTACTGACATCTATTATAGGATGCGGCTATGTTTGCTAGGTGCTGCTTTGGGATATGGCTGTGGAGTCCCGGGGTTGCTATAATCTTATGTTCGAGCTTCTAGTTCTTGCATAATGTCGGACTACCAGTGCTTCTTGCATGCACTGGCCGAGGGGACATGCTTTGTCGCCGTCGAGGTTGAAGATGTGTCGTCTGAACACACCTCGGAGGGGGTTTGATACCGTTCTGATACTGTACTACTGTAATGGTAGATTAAGTACAAGAGTGTCGTATTGTACGATACGGCACTAACTTACCAGAAGAATGCCAACTGATTGTGCTATTGTACAGGTCTATGATAACATTGCGTGTTGGAATTGGAGGAAGAAAGAAATAACTTTTGTTTATGCGGTGATTGTGGTCATATCAGGATCCGCCCTCCTTCCACCGCGCTGATCCTGGTAGTAATCCTTCCGTTCCGTTGCCAGGATCTAATCAACTTCCATCTCCGGCTCCTCTGTATCCCCCACTCCCTCATGATCCTTCTTAGAATTCGCCTCCCGAACTGCCACCGCCCTTGCCGCAAGCTTGGCCTGCCTCTTTGAAACCGGTAATTCGGAAGCGTCTACCGTGCACATCCTACTGGTTAGCCTCCCCGCTCCTGCTCTCCACGATCCATTCCAAGGCATACCTCTCATCACGACCTCACCAGCCTTGCTCGCTCTCTCCAACTCCTTCTCAATTTCAACCCTCCCCTTTGCATAACTCTTATTCCTATCCTTCTTACGCTGGGCTTTACTCGCAACGGTTTTCCCACGAGACACGCCGAGGCAAGAGGACTTGAGCACCTGGTCTGGAGGGTTTGCACGGGTCCTGGGGATGCGGGATTTGTTGGAGGAAGAGGGACGCGAACGGGCGCGGGTTTTATAGCGGGAGGGAAGGTTGGGGTTGTTTCGGGATGGCATTGTAGTAGGGCTGATTAGGATTTTCGGTGGTGGTGGTGGTGGTGGTGGTGGTGACGGTATTGAACGAAAAAAATTGGATCTGGATTCCGGTGGATGAGTTGGTGGGGTGTGTGGCTGGTTGTACTAGCAGAGCTGGATGTGGCTTGCCAATGGTTAGTGGGGGTGGAAGTCCTGCGGAGAGTTACCCGGATTTGAGCATATAGTCAGCGAGTGAGAGTGGATGATTACACACAAGGTTGAGAAATTCTGACTGCTACAATGACTTCTACGTATGATAGGGCGCAGCGCAGCAAGTTGAAACCACACTCAAAGCTTCGTATCATATCTTCGAGTAGCTACCGACGCCCTACTACCAATATGGGCATCAGCACGAATAGCACTACCGCATTTACTCGCGTAATTCACTATCAGGTTATTGGTGTATCGGCCCAGAATAGGCTTAGTTCAAGAAGTCAGCAGTGTTCAAAATGTGAACGCCAGGGGCACAATCTATTCTATGTGGATAATACTGCGCAAGTGCGAGGGGGGTTGCGAGGCACGCTTGGTAAGGAGTAGAGAGCAGATTTGGTAGGAGTTCTGGTTCTTA
>Ga0307517_10005138_pt1 | contig 19878 bp, 12 predicted proteins | sample 23_EM_MG_FD_194515 | JGI IMG/M metagenome (GOLD analysis project Ga0307517, IMG submission 194515) | Populus trichocarpa ectomycorrhiza microbial communities from riparian zone in the Pacific Northwest, United States - 23_EM | ecosystem: Host-associated > Plants > Roots > Unclassified | place... | reverse complement strand
GAAATTATATAAAATCTATAATAAAAACAATATTTTATTCCCATTAAATATTAATGAGTAAATTATTTTAAAAATTAGGCTAATACATAATTATTTATAAAACAATCAATAATAGAGTTATTTATGCAAAACATAAAATCTAAGTTACTAAAACATAAAATGAAGTTTAGGAATGAGACATAAAACTCTAAAAAGAGAAGGTCCAAAAATGAAAAGTAAAAACTTTAGGGAGTAAACTAAACTTTTCCAAGCTCCATGAGCAGTTAAAAAGAAAAAAGGGCTGCCTTTTTATTTACGTATTTAACCTTTTCAATCGATAAAATCAAATTCCATTTCTTAAAATCAAGTAATAATTAAATGACAGGACACATGCAAACCAAAATAAATTATTAGACTTTATGGGATGATGAAATCATATATAAAATAAAAAAATCCAGCGATAAAAGGGGCAAACATAGCTTCACTGAGGCAGTCCAAAAACTACAACTGTCTAATAATTGAATGGAAAAAAAACCATCTTTTTAGTTTTTTCTATAATATATAATATATAATTATAATTATAATTATAATACAATGATGCAAGTGAGCTAGCTAAGCAAGCCTCTTGGTGGATTAATATATATGTAATTAAGGAGCCTGGCCTATAATAAATATATTATATAGTCTATATTTAGGTAGTAGTGCTGCTTACATCATCCTTGCTAAACCCCCCCATTGATTCCAGGAAGTCAGAAGAAATTAACCTAAGCTAGCTATATATATATAGTGGACCACGTAGGTATCAAATAACGTAGTGAGGTATATTCTATCCCCATAACATCTTCAGCTCAGCTCTTGAGAGATCGACACAGGATAGATAAACTTTTCATCATGCATGAATGGATAGAGCAACTCAAGTTTTATCCTTTTCTTGGCCTCCTTTTTCATGCCTTTTTCTGCTGACTTTAGGCAAGCGTGGGGATGAGTGGTGCAAGTGGTATTCAAGTAAGCAGAGTGTACTTTCCCAAGCAGATGTGCTGCTCTATCTCTTCTAAAATAATAGCCATTATCGGTTCTAGGAAGACGCACGATCCGCCTGAGTTAGTTCATTTCTAGCTGGGGAAGTATAAATTATACATGACGATTAAAGGTCTTTCTCTTGGCTTTAGTTTGATGCAGTCCTACAGAAAAGCAATTGATATGCGACCACTTCCACATTATCTTCAGCTATTTGATATATACTTCGTTCTCCGTTATCCCCATGCTAGCGTTGCTTGCTGTGATGAGACATAAAGAGCAGAAACAGTAGATAGATGTAAAATTGTATTTTGTTGAAGAGATAAAAGATAAAGATATAAAAATAGATATGTTTTGAGATAATTTTAAAGTGAGTTTTTGTATTTTCAAAGCAGGAGGTATAAAGAAAACATGTTTTTAAAGATAATATTTATTATTTTCTAAAATATTATCGTAAAAAACTCTTAATTTTAAATTTGTCTAATTAAAACATGTAAGGATAAAAATTGTTATTATTATAGTTGTAAAACCCAACTCAAGGGCCGATCTGTGGCAAGGCCCGGGTCACTAGTTAAGACCCAGATTGATCCGAGTCAGCGTGAGAATAAAAATAGTTGTTATCATAGTTCTAAAATCCAATTTGGAGATCGACTCAGGGCAAGACTCAGCTCACGAAAGGGGTTGACCTTTGACCCAAGTCAAGATAAGGACAAGAACGATTATTATCATAATTTTAAAATCTGACCCGGGAGTCGACCCAGGTAAGGCTCGGGTCACGTGTCATAAGGGTTAACCCGGGTTGATCCAGATTAACATACAAATAAAAGTGGTTATAATCTTAGTTTTAAAACTCAATTCGAGAGTCAACCCGGGATAAGGCTCGAGTCACGGATCAGGAGGGTCAACTCATGTTGACAAGGCTTAATGTAAAGATAAAGTTGTTATTATCGTAATTTTAAAACCCAACTCAAGGGTCGACCGGGGCAAAGGCCAGATCACGGGTCGGAAGGGTCACCTCGGGTTGATCCGAGTCGGTGTATTGATAAAAGTGATTTTTATCATAGTTTTAAAACCTGACTCGAGAGCTGACCTAAGATAATGTTCAGGTCACAAGCCGGGACAGTCAACCAGGTTGAACCAAGATTTTGTTAAAAAATAATCAAAGAACCTTGGGTTTTTGACCTTATCCAAAAAAGTCAATGTGTTTTTTACCTGTGTTTTATCCCAGGTTGACTTGAGTTTTTGACCGAGTCAAGTCAAGTCAATATTTTCTCTATTTTTTCTTAAACTCGAACCATTCCAGGTACGGAGTCTACCCGGTTTCGGGTTAACCTGTCAGGTCAATCCTGGTTTTATAACTAAAGTTATTATAATATTATTAATTTCAACACTCAATATAAACTAAAGTAAAAAAAAATATGTATCTAATTATTTTTTTAAATATGTAAGTTTGACAATAATACATATTAAAGATAAAATATATTTTCTCATATTTTATTCTTTCTTATCTACTATAACCAAATAGGATATAGAGACAAATATTTTGTCTTGTATATCAATACCAAACACAATTTTATCTTCATCTTCTTTTTTATTTTGTCTCATCTGTTTTCACTTTCTTTGTCTCTTTTTTCTTGGGACAATAACCAAACATTATCTAAAAACTTATAAGACTAATGAGTTTTAACTTAATGGATAATAGAGAGTTTGAATATCTTATTTGCAATGAAAAAAAGTACTTTATAGTATGTTGACTAGGTTAAATGTAAGGATAAAGTTGTTGTTATCATAGTTTTAAAACCCGACTCGAGGGTCAACACGGGTTGACTTGAGTCGGTGTATTAATAAAAACGGTTATTATCATAGTTTTAAAATTTAACTCAAGAGTTAACCCAAGACAAGGTTCAAGTCATAGGTCGGGAGGGTTAACCAGGTTGACCCAGGTTTTTTAAAAATAATAATCAAAGAACTTTGTTTTGACTAGATTTGTTTTTCAAAAAAGTCAATAGGTTTTTTGCCTATATTTATCCCAGATTGACTTGAGTTTTTGACCGGTTCAGGTCAAGTTAATACTTTCTCTATTTTTTCTTAAAGGCGAACCAATTCAAGCACCCAGTCAACTTGATTTCGGGTTAACCCGTTAGGTCAGTCATGGTTTTATAACTAATTATTTTTTAAAATATGTAAGTTTGACAACAATATATGTTAAGGGTAAAATATATTTATTCATATTTTATTCTTTTTTTAAGCCTTTTAAAATATCTCCCTCTCACTTTCTATCGTCGTCCATGTATAAAGATAAGTTTAGATGTCATCATTTATTCCCAAGAGAAAAAATAAAATACAAACTTTCAAACTTTGTAAAACCTAAAAAATGCCACCACTAACAAACCTCTTGAAAAATAAAAAATGTCACCATTAATAAAGTTATGAAACATTCAGACAAAACAAAAATTGGAAGAAATTTTTAATTTATGTCATTTCTATAGTGATTTACCATTTCCTTTTATTTGTTTATATAATTAATATGAATATTGATCCAAAAATATCAATTACTCTTTTAAATGAAGAAATCATATTTTATACCTTTAAGTTTGCCCTTGTTGAAGAAAAATATTTAATCTACCACTAAATCAACTAATTAATCAACTACTTTTTTGGTTGGTGATTCATAATTGATGTGAACCCCGTGAATATAGAGATTTAGAAATTTATAGTCAAATTAATAATTTCCAAGAAAGCTAAATTTAGAATTATGATAGAGCTTGACATTACGATAATTTATACTGAGACACCAAGACTATAGAAATTGAAACCCCGCCCAAAGCCTTTAAAAAGACATGAAAAAAGAGAGTATAAAAGACACCATGAAACATGATTAATTCTTTGATAAGTTAGAGTAGTTCAATGAAGAACCAAATTAAGAGAATTTCCTCTCTCACACACAATAGATTATTCTGAAATCAAAGTCTGTAAAAAAAACTAAATACAAGCTAAATAACCCTATTTATAATAGGTAAAAAAACCTATTCTAAACAAGGCTGAAAAAATAATAAAAGAGTTCTAAATAAAATAGAAAAAAGAATCCTAAATCAATTAGAAAACTAATACAATTCTCACATGGTAGAATTTAGACCTTATCACAAAACCTTTTTGATGTTTGCTCGCTATGAAATTTTAATCATATATAAAACAAGACCTCTAAAATCTTCTAATAAAATTTTAGCTTGATCAAATGGTCTAATAAAAAAAATATGTTTTTAGTATACAATTGTGCATGAGAAAAAATAAGCCTATAGCTCCCAAAATTAATTAGCCCATAAGTAAATGGATCAAGCCCTTTTTATATATAAATTAAATTGATTAAGGACTAATTATCACTTGTTGAAGATGTAGCCTTCCTAAAACTCATATTGGCCTAAATACTCTGAATAAGCTCATTGAATGCGTCTTTAAGTTTTTTTCTCTTGATCTTGTAATTGGTTTAACTGGAACTTCTAATAAATCATTTGGTGTACTTTGGATTGCATCGTCCCCTCTCTTCCTAAAAAAAGTTGATTTTGAATCATCACCTACATTAAATAAAGATATTTCAGAAATATTAAAAGTAGCACTAACACTATACTCACCTAGTAGATTCACTTTATAAGCATTGTCATTAATTATTTCAAGGATTTGGATTGGACCATCTCCTCTCGATATCAACTTAGATCTCCTACATTCAAGAAACCTTTCATTGTACATATACACCCAAACTCAATCATCTGGTTAAAAGATTACCTTTTTTTAACCCTTTTTAGATTTTTTTAGGATCCCGAACACACAATGAAAACGATAAATTTAAAATAATATTTGGGAGTTACTAGGATCACGTTAGTCATGTTTATCATCTCTAATTGTTATTGCATAGCCAAATAATCTTATTTGGATTATTCTTATCGTTCGGCGGTAATTATCCGCTTTTGATTGACATCATCAAGATATGAAAATCACATTAGTGGTAAGAGAAATATATCCTCACACACTCCCTCATGTGTTTACACTCAATAGATGTCACTCCTCTCGTGTTTCATATAAATTTTGGCTTTTCACTATAATAAGCTTATCCTTTTACTTTTTAGCACTCAATCTCAAAGATTTCAGTTCTTTAAGGAACTAATCAGAAAAATTAACTTAGTAGTGTAATTTAAAATAATATATAGGCTAAAAGAGCAATAAAAACAAAAAAATATTAATACAAAACTATGAATATGAAATCACAAATAGAATAATTAATTCATGCAAAATATGAACGATACAAAAAGATTAAAAAAAATATTATAAGAATAAGAAAAGTAATGTAATAAGACTTAAATAACCCAAATTAAGCAAATACACTATATTTGTTATGATTTATTGTTTTTGTAATTTTCAGAATTAATCTAAGAAAATATGTCTAAATAATCCCGAAATCATGTTAAGTCACTAAGATATCTTAAAAATCAAGAATTTTCATATTTGAATTGTTGAATCCAAGATTTGATGAAAACCCTATTTTTGACGGCTAAACCCTAATTTTTTTTCCTTTGAGCGATTTCTTTTATCTTTTTTTTTAATTGTAAACAACCATATCACAAATAATCTTTCTTTTTTAATTTTTGTTTTGTACATATAAGGTTCTAGATGATGACAATGAAGAAATAACATGGAAATTAAAAGATAAAGGGATATAACCTAATTTTAAAACCTTGCTTTAATACCAACTAATGCAAACGCTATGGATATAGAGATCCGAAAACCCACAGTCAAATTGACCTTTTCCAAGGAAGCTAAATTCAAGCTTGTGATTGAGCTTAACACACCGATAACTTGCACCTAGGCACCTAGACTATATAAACATAACCCTCACTCAATGCATATGAGGATAAAATATCTAGTCCATTCACCAAAAATATCTCATATGATTGAGGCCATATAATAGTTTAAATATAAAAAAAATACAAATTTCTTGATTGGACTAGTGGGTCTCATCATCCACATTCTTCTCCATCATCACCATTTTTTAAGTCATTGGCATCCACCACCTAAACAACTTGATTGGGCTCCTTCTCCATCAATGGTTAATCTCTTTGCATCCTTTTGACTAGATCTTCCTTTATATTTCTTAGAACATCTCTAATATCTTCATCAAGTTCCTTAACTAAATACTCATTTTTAGAGATAATGACAACATGTCTATGAAATATCTCCTTAAGTTCGAGCATGAGAGTAGGGTGAAAGACTTGAAAAAAGTCCATTACCAACTATTTGGAAAAAATAAAAAGGTGAAGCTTGTTCATCACTTTAACCGGTTTTTCATTCATGACCTCCTTCAAGGCATCAGTCCTATCAAACATATTTAAGAACACATCTAGAACATCCCTTATAACATGAAAATGAGATGACTTTGCTCAAGCTTCACCAGCTTCACTCCTAACCACAATAAGAATCAACTTTAGCTCCCCAATCATTATTTTTTTTTTATCACTAATATAGACTTTTTATCTGTTTGAAGCTTCACAACCAATACATCCTTTTTCCTATAAGGATTTGGTGAAAACCTTTTAGATAGTCCTCTATTGATTCTCTAGATCTGCTAGAGTCCCTTATAACCTATATTATCTAACCTTATAGTCATCAACGCTTGGCCATTCTCCTATAACATCTATATCACTTAGACCATTTCCCTACACTCAGACTCTCAATATCAATCATTGTGGTTCTACAATAAGACCATCTAAAACAAAGATTGGTAAGGCATAAAAAACAATAACAATAATAAAAATAATGACTTGGGAAAAGTTGAGTGCAAACTCATAATAAAGGCTATTTAGGAAGTGATCCATATCTAATGAGTAAGTTTCCCTACATCTTTATCTATGTCTCTAGGGAATTGAGAGAGAAACTTCAATATCTCAATGTTGAGCATTATTGTTAACTATTATAATGTGGGATTCTCCTCAAATCGTACAAAATGGTAACAGTTGTAACATATGGTAATGGTATTGGATCTTATCTAGCATTCGAGGAAACACCAAGCCCCTATACGAAAGGCTATTAAGAAAAGGTAGAAAGAGTCTCATCATCAAACCCAGGAACCCTTCTTTCTTTTCTAAAACTTAGCTGCCAATATGGACATTACTTCTCTAAAATCCATAGAACTTATCGTGTCGATAAGATCAATTCATATTTTTATTTCTTTTTATTTAAGGCAAGCTATCAATAGTGGAACAAGAACTATACTTCTTAGATGAAGTGGAATCTCTAAATCAGCGTTATATGAGGTCATGTCTCTTTTGGGGACTTCTCTTTGGCCTAGGTTTTCAAATTTAAATTTAAAAAATCATCAAATAAGATAAATAAAAAGAAAGGCTTGAGTGTATTACCCATTAAAGTACACTCAGAGTTAAATGATTAATTTTATACTGAGAATTGCAGGTCCACAATTAGTTGCACAACAACTTCTCTATCAAGGTCAAAGTAGGCTTATCATTGTATAATCCAACTAAGGTTCTCTAAAAGCATAAACAACCTTAAATATATTAAGGGTTGACTATACAAACACCCTTTTAAGATCAATAATGAGCCACGTGTTCCTCCACTCATTTGCAAGATTTATCTTTCTCTTAATTACTCCTTTAATGAGACTTTTTGCTTAGAGAAAAAAAATATATAAATCCATGTCATTTCTTGAGTCTTATTAGTACATGCAATCAATTGATGGGAGTGCTTGAAAACCCTTGATAAGGGTTTTTCACCATGCCGCATCATGTAATTTTTTAAAGTATTCATGGTAACCCATCTATTCTAGTGTAACTAACTAGCATAAAGGTTGTAATGGTGAAAAAGCCTTTTCATAAACCCTAATAAAGGGAATATATATCCTTATCTGAACACGAAAAGGGGAGATGTAATCTTTTACCCTCTATTTAGGCCCTAATAGACTAGACATTGTTTTTCTCAACCTATAACGTTTTTTTTCTATGTTGACTCTTTGTTAATATGCCTAACATTTAGCTATCTAAATCATGGACACCTCATTCGAGTATTGTCCTCTAGTTGGTCTTAAGGCTATTTTAGCACCCTTTATTGCCTTTTAGTTTTAATTGGGGGTTCCCTAGCCCTACCTAGGTTTTAGGACTCTCCCACTAGAGGCCTCCATTTAGGGTAGTTCTTGATCAAAAAACTACTTAAGAATATACCATACTTAAAGAGTTTTAAGAATGTGATTTAGGGAGTTACTTGATAAAGAATGAGTATCGATCATCAAAAAAATAAACAACCATCTAAAATCCTTTTAAAAAAAACTTAAACAATGGCTAAAACGGCACCAAAATGATCCATACAATGAACAAAACCACTCAAGATCTCTTTATGAGTTCCTAAATGAATATTTGGTGTTTTAAAACAATTATAAATGGTAGAAATTGGTGGCATTAGTGGTGTAATAAGAATAACATTCTCTCATTGAAAATCACCTAGAGAGAGAAAATTAATGAAAGTAGTGAAAATAAAGAAGAAGGCCGACGTATGGCTTTATATAGACATGCCAACATGGGAGACCATGTTAGCATTGTTTAGCTTACTAGACAACTTAGTTCAATTATCCCTCGACAAGTGTGTCGCTGTTAGGAAATGTAGTAGAGGGATGACATGCAATTAGAATTTTTGAAGTCATCAACCCTTGGCCTTCACTTATATGCTCACACACCAACCTTTTGGTTTCCAACACATGTTCTGTCATAATGACACATCTAAGGAAATGAAACAAAAAACCAGTTAAAAGAACAACAAAGTGTGATCAGGGGACACATATAAAAAGACTAACGAGGATTACCTCAAATCCACATAAATGAGATAAGAGAGTGCAATAGAAAAACACGCGTCATCCTCGAATATGAAATAAGACATGACATATCCCACAACAAGTAAAACCTTGATGCTAGCCATACTATAAAGATTTGAAAGGGCAATTGATGGGTCTAGGGTCTACACCCCAACCAAATGGCCCATATCCTAGAGCTCATGATAAGGCCTGCAAGGAACACGGGCACAAAGCTATAATAGGCCATGAAGCTCACTCAGACATCCAAAACCCAAAACACCCACCATCGAATTAAACTTGTGGTGTTCATATAGCCCAACACAACAAAACCCTCAAATAGAATACTCATAAAGATCCTAGATAAATCTAGCCATGGATGGGACGAATACCCTGAAACCAACTGTTGCTTTTGAATGCACCACCCTTTAGTTAAACCTGGTCAACTTGCCACCAACCATATAGATAAAATATACATGCATTAAATAAAGATACTCATATTAGAAACATGTCCTCTAAAGATTGGTTATGTTATCATCACCAACAATAAATAGCCAACAAAATCTAGAACCGAGATGAGATAACTTTTACAGTGGCATATTGTTACTCTAGTCTTCATCTCTAAGTAGTCCAAAATTATAGAAAACAAGCACATTAATCATCATATCCTTGCATGGACACATTCAGATAATTCCAAGGCTATATAAACAGCTTTTAACCCGGGGGCTCTTTCCTTCATAAAGATCTCCTTAATAATCAACTTTTTCGTAGAAAAATGACATCTTCTTTCTTTTCAAGCTTTGCTCTTTAAGCTTTCCACTGCAAACACATACAACATAACCTTCTAAAGCTCATTTCCTCCACCATTAACATTAGCTTAAACATCAGAAGGTTCTCTTAAATTCTAGAAAACTTGTTTTTGTAGGTGTTCTAGTTGCCCAAGCTCATAACCTTTTATGTCTTTCAGTCCATCATGGCCTTGGAAAGCAGCTTTAAGAGGACCATAATCTTTGTGAGGTTTTCAACGAACTCATCACATCCCATATAATTTTAATGCTTAAATTACTATATGTACACTAAAGTAATTAATCAACATGATCATGAACAGCAGGTATCAATTGGTGTACTCGTACAAACATTATATGCGTTAAGCCATGGACAGGTTTTGATGCATATGAAAAGCAGTAGCTAGACAGTAGCACATGAGGTACAATTGCAGGTCTTAGGTACAAAAGCACAAACCCCATAAGGCTTGTTAGGAAGTTGGCAATCGATGCCGAAACAGCAAGGCATAGTGGCACAGTTGGTGGTTGCTGCCCCAGCACAGCACTTGCATAGCAAACACAGCTGGAAAGGTGCTAGCCTTCTTCTCCACAAATCATCATCATGATCATCTCCCTTTCTTCCAATTAGCCTGTACTCTGCGGGCTCCATAGGCCGGAATTCTCCGGCTGTTAATGATGTGTTTACTGGAGATGGCTGAACTGCATAATAGTTACTGTCAAACGTTAACTCCGTGTCATTATCGAGTCAAAATAAAGTTTGAAAATCTTTCTCAGAAATCAACTTACCAGGACTGATGATCAACTGGCCTGGGATAAACAAAAATATCACCAATACTGCTAGTTTCATGGAATAATTCATCTCAGTAATTATACACGACGGACAGGCTAGAATGCTTGCACGCTGTACATACATAGGCGGACAGAAACTCAGAGTGAAAAGAGTTAAAATTAGGGAATCAAATTTTGTGGTGCAGAGGTGTGGAGAAGAGTTAGTGGGTCATTGAAATGGATATTTTCTTTCTTTCTATTATACGGTATCATGCACTGCCGTGATGGAGACAAAAGGGGTTTAACCATTACAACGAATCACCAGGCCTCACAGAAGAAAGCTTTCAAGTCAACACTGGCTGATTGTGATGCCTGGCCCCAGATATGAAACCATCCAAAGAGGGGCTAAAGAGGTTGTGATAAGCACCATATTTTCAAATTAATCACGTTTTTTGGGGTCCATGTAATATTTAAAATTATGCAGAACCATGATGGATTGATGTTAGGACTGTGAGGCTAATTATTCATATTAGTCTCCCTGCCTGAAGTTAGAATGCTCATTGGTTCTTCCCAGCGTCTAGTATCTGTTGAGGCATCCAAATACAAAACAGTCCGAGAGGGAAAATCATGTCAATAATCAAGTTATAGTTTTGGTGAAAAAGGACTCTTATGTCAACAGTATTTCCACTCGCATACCTCCTCAACCTACTGATAGATAGAATGTAAAGCTTGATATAACCTGAAGAAGAAAAACTGTTTTCATCTGGCAATTCTCATTGATATGCAAACTATGCTCGAAAATTGATACAAGCAACAAGTGAGCAAGCAAAAACTAACAGCTGGTTGGGGATCGAGATGATAGAATGTACATCAGGTACAAGGAAGCAAATTCACTCATGATTTAACAATCAGAACTTGTCATTTAGAAAGATGGATGGGGATGAAAAGGCACACCAAATACATAAAAGGCAATATGCTTATCTGACCCTGCAAGCTGCAGGGCCACCTGGGGAGCAATTTGGATTAGGAGACCGACAACTAGAACCAGGTCCAACATTGTTGGTGAATCTATGACGCATCCGGTAATCAGGTACCCCTCCCATTGCAAATGCAACAGCACCACCGGTTAAGGCTGGGGTCAGTGATGATGAAACTTCACTGCATTGTAGAGGTTCCAAAGTTTCAACCACATCACTCATCAAGGGCCTTGCTTTTGGATTCTGGCTCAAACAGTAATATGCCAGGCTGCAGGCTTTCTGGGCTGCCCTTACAGAGTACTGGTTCTCTAATCTGGGGTCAATTATTTGCAGCAACTTTCTCTTATCATTCAATTTTGGACGGGCCCAATCCACCAAGCTCTGCTCCTTGCTGGGTCTGGTTTTGTCAACTGACTTCCTTCCTGTCAATAGTTCCAGAAGAACAACTCCAAAACTGTACACATCGCTTCTTGCAGTCAGGTGGCCTGCATGCAATATAAACATTTTCAGAAAAGCAAGCACGAATACATACACATACCCAAAGGCAATTTGGTACCTCTGCGGTTATCGTGAAATCAAGTTGATGCATGGCACAGCAATCATTAGTTCATCATACCATAAACCATAAAAGACTTTAAAATGTGAATCGTGTGAAAAGTGACTCCAAAATTCAAATGGCAGAGAAAAGAAGTGGCTGTCCATAAGCAAGTCATTTGTCAATATTAAGGATGCAACAGATGAGGAATTACTACAGCTTCAAAATTCCACACTTCATTGATTCCGAGAGACAATAGCAGTTGGCTATGTTGAGCCTTTTCCCCTTGAAATTCATATCATAAAGATAAAACAAGTTCATTCTAGCTTCTGTCAATAAAAAATAGTTTACTCTGGCCTGGCCATCAACCTACCAGAACCCTCATTTATCCAGGCATTGAGCTGGCTGTGCCAAAAAGTCAAATCAGGTATAGGCAGAGTTATGAACACATAGACATGCAGGATTTCCTTTCATATTATTTATTATTACAAGCTAACATTGAAAGTACTTGAATCATTTTTTCGTCATTAATTAGGGATTTTGAATGCTCACAACTATTTTTGTATTGCCAGGCATATACTACTATCACCAAACTTCAGGCATTTTACATTGTCAGATGTTCAATATGCCACCCTTCTTTTTCATCTCAATTGTGTACTTTTCATATTCCTACACCTTTATTCAACTGAACTGAAAATCTACATCATAGCCTTTAGAATTCCAAGTGAGAAAATATCCATTTCCTACACCAGCATTGCCATCCAGTCCCTTAATTATCTAGTCATTACCAGGCAGCCCTTGGAACTGATTTTTCACCAAACATAAAACACATCCTAATCAATTCTGAGTTTAAGCTTTTTCTGGAAAGACGTATTTAGTCTCTTACAAAACCATACCATAGAATTAAAAGGGCAGAAAAATCAAGAATTTTAGAGATTGTAGAGGGTCTTACCAGTCATTACATATTCAGGGGCAGCATAACCATAGGTACCCATCACTCGAGTTGATACATGAGTCTCGTCGCCTTGCGGTCCAGCTTTTGCAAGCCCAAAATCAGAAAGCTTGGCAGTATAATCCTGTGAATACATAGGCAACTAGTATTAGCATTAGTAACAGGCAAGGACTGTCCCTGTATCAAGAAACCATACAGGAAATATCTTAGATAATGACGTATGAGAAACCCCACTTACAGAGTCCAGTAATATATTAGAAGTTTTGAAGTCCCTATATATAACTGGTCTTTCTGCATTGTGAAGAAAAGCAAGCCCTTTAGCCGCTCCAAGTGCTATCATCATTCTTGTGGCCCAAGATAATGGAACTGTTGCTTCTAAATACCTCGGAAAAGTTCATAGCAACTCAAGTTAACAAAAACATTGAGGTTACAGATTCTAATGCTGAGCATGATTATATAAATGTTCTCACCAGAACTAACGAGAAAATCCAGTTGGGACCAACACTCAGCAATAAATCATCATCAAAATGCAAAATTACAGATTGTAGAAGATGATAGATCATCTATGTTTTTTCATCAATCACTGTATAGTAAAATGTTTTCATCCTTATGGTAGATGTTTTCCAAAGAGTCTAGTATCTTCTCCTAAAGAATTGAAAATCCCAACAAATATAATTTTTGAAACAATTTGCATCATATTCCCCAAACAAATTGAAACACATGAAAGTTTATAATACAGTGGATTTAGAACTCTTCGATGAGAGAACCTCCCGTAAAACAATAAATCGAGTTAACGACCCTAATTGGGAAGCTACAGATATAGTGGCATATTCTCAAAATAGTAGACTTATGCGTGATGCCATTTCAAATAACTATTGTCAGTCTATACATAGAACAAGAAACTCTTGTAATTTGGCAGGCAACCATAAAAACGATGTTCATCTTTGTTGAATTGGAACACATGAAAGGTGCAAGAACTAGGAGTGTATATTTCAAATAAAAGCAGCCCACGGTCTTGAATACAGGTGGTTATGACAGTAGGAAATTATCCTTCCAATTATTGCTATAAAACATCAAAAGAATGAAGAGCAGGAAAAGAATGCATCTTTTAGCAGAAAGATGTAATCTTTGATCATTGCAGAAAAATTCAACCATACCATATTGTCACTTACAGCAGTAACAATTTCCTTTTCAATCATAATGGAGCATTATGTACCATTAACAGCTGTAATTGGTAACAACAAATGCAATAATCGAAGAGGAACATAAGGCAAAAGAAGGCATACTTCGAAATAGATGATTCTCAAGGCTTCCTCGGAACATAAACTCATAAACAAGTAACCTGTGATCATCCTCGCAACAATACCCAATCAACTTCACCAAATTAGGATGCCTAAGCTGCCCCAGAAAGTTTACTTCGGTCTGGTAAGACAACAGAACAAGAAACAAGCACTATTCAATAAACGTGAAAGACATGAAAGCGAAAAGGATTAAGGAGGCTTAAGTGGAACAATGTCAAAGCAAATTAAGAAGAAACATACAAGCCATTCACGATGGCCTTGAAGACCCTCTTTATTGAGAACCTTGACAGCAACTGGAAGAGATTTGAGGCCAACCCTGACATTCTCATCAATGTAGCCTTTATAAACAGTTCCAAATCCACCTTCCCCAAGAATGTAATCAGAGCGAAAACTCTTGGTAATTGTCTCAAGCTCATACAAAGTGAAGGCTATAACATGAGTATAAAGAAGGGCATTCTTTCTTGAGTCCTCAAAGTTGCGTGGAGTTGAAGTAGGATCACTCAGATCTGAAACTGACCTACTATGCTTCTTGTCTGACTGACCGTTTTTAATTGATGCTGATGATGAAATTATGTGAAGCTGTTGTTGAACTGCATACCCATCAAATCCACACTCACATAAATAACAAAGATTATAATTTTCATTTTATAGAAGCATAAAGATTCAAGCTTTAATTAAATTCAATGAAAAAATCTAAAAAATTCCAGGCTTTGCCAAGGAAACCTTATATAGGCAGTAAGCAAAATGGAGAAATAATAAAGAGTAAAATGGGGGAGGGAGAGGTAGATCTGGGGTGGAAACCGAGAAGGGAAATTAAACCTTGAGCAGTGGAGACAACGGCAGACTCTTCTCTAGTGCCGCAGTTTCCCATCTTGATTACTACTGCTAGCACTATAAATGATATGACAGTGACTTTGAAGAGTTAGTAGCGGGGGTAGAGCAGAAGCTGAAGTAGCAGCAGGTGCTGGTGGAATGGCTGTCCTGATAAAGCAGCAGCCTACTTGTTTCATTCTTGGCTCTTTTTTTTTTCCAGCTTCCCCCTTGACACACTATTTTTTCTCTCTCACTGTTACCAGTGTTTTATTAGTTTATAAAAAATAAAAAATAAAAAGGAAACATTGAAATATTTAAGCAGCCCATAGTACTAATCTTTATTATTACATTACAATATTACATGCTGAAAAAGAGAAAGAGAAAAGAGTAGCTAAAGAGGAGGCCAAAGCGTCCTTCGACTACGCTACAACTGGACCTGGTTTACTAAAATAAGGAGTAATAGTTCTTAGAAAAGGAAATTCCTATCCCAAAAAGGGGAAAAGGAGGTCTCTCTCTTTTGTATATTAGAGATGGAGATCGGACAGTGGGTGGAGTGAGGGTCTGTGAATCTCCTCCACCCTTATTTGCTATTGCAAAGGTGTGTCGGACCAGTTAGTCAGTCAGTCACGAACTCTCCTTGATGCTTTTTATTCAACTATAATTTACACTTTGTTTTTTTTTTTAATTAATAGGGCGTCAACTAATCACACGGACCCTGAAATTAACGATCATGTAAACCTCTAGTGACCATTATAATAACAACCACAGGGCTCGAATCTAAAATCACAGGGAAAACAAATCCCTTGATCCCAAATTTTTTTGCTGCTAATGAAGTGTTTTGAATAGTGGTTCAAGTGTTTTTTTAGAAAATATATTAAAATAATATTTTTTATTTTTAAAAAATTATTTTTGATATTAGTATATTAAAATAATATAAAAACATACAAAATTTTAATTTAAAATATATAAAAAAAACTAAAAATAGTTTTAAAATATAAAAACAAATATAATTTACTGTTAAGGTTGCTAACCTTATTTAAATTACGTTTGGTCCTTTTCAAAGCGAGCTTATCTTGTAACAAATCATTGTAACGACAACCATTTAGATCATACTATATGCTATGCTAACTTAATAATTGAGTCCTTTTATTTTGGTTCAAAAATCTTATTTAAAAATACATCTAAATTAAGATAGTGTAGTTGAAATCATGAGAGGCATATTGAAAACATCCTACTTATACAAAGTGAGGAACAATGAAACAGTAAAAACAAATGATTAATCATTAATAATAACAAAAGTTTTATTGCTTTAAAGTGTTTCAATAAGTAAGTACTTTTCTTTGTTTTAATTTAAAAATAAATATTTTTACTATTAGTATGCATGCTAGGATTTTGATTTAATATCAATTTTCAAGTTTGAATATACGCTTAATATACATGTTATAATTCTATTATTATATTTGTATTGAAAATATATTTGCCATGAGTTTTTATTTTGCATATTTATAGATTTGAACTTGTTATGTTTTGAATGTTTTTTTTTTATGATAAATTAAAAATCTTTACTTACCAGTGTAATACAATTAATACTATGAAAACAATTTGTCATGTATCATTTTATTAGTATCTTAGTAATCAAACTTAATTTACAATTCGAGTGACTTAAATTCCAGGCTAATCAAACCAACTAAATCATGGGTTTAGTCAAAACTCAATCAACTCGGCTAATCTAGTTAATGATTCAATCAGAATTTAACTAAATAAAAAATAAAAAATAAAAAATAAAAACAATGACTTCATATATCTACATAAGAGTTATGTTCAATTTATTCTTATATATTTAATTACATTAAGTATATTTATCTTTTTATTAGACTTTTACAGTCAAAACTAATCAGAATACATTATGTAATTTTACATGACTAAGTTTCAATCTTATAATTTTAAAGTATCTTTCATTAATAAATAGAGAATAAAAAACTATATTTGGAATACTAAATAGGGTTTGATAAACAAAAAAATAATTCTGAGTTTTTTATAAATTATATGTGTAAGCTATTCCACACTTGGAAAGTTTTGAAGAAAAAAAATCCTAACGTCTCCTTTTTTAAAATTAATGAAGGATATTTTGTATATATAAATATGAACTTATCCCTTGCAAGTCAAAAAAACAATTATTATTATTATTATTATTATTTAAAGAAAACCCTCCAAATAAAGACCAGATCCCGAAAGGTAAAATGAAGAGTCAGCACAGCCCAGCCCAGCCCAGTTGGAGTTAAGTAAAATCTTATCCATCCATTTATCTAATCCGATCTTTCCTGGAATTGAAAACCTTGAGAGAGAAGAGGGAGCAGTCCAAGCAGTGGTAGAAGAGAAATGGCATTATCAGTGGCCATGGCAGTGGATGCTACTGCTAGTACTAGTAATAGATGGAGTATGGCTTCTCTCTGGTCCGCACTTCCTTCTTCTTCAAAGAGTGCCGCATCCACAATGCGATTTCCATCATCTCGTTGCCAATGCCCCCGGCAAAGCATCAGCCTCTCTCGCACTCGCCGCCAGCAACAACAACAACGACGACCACTCCTTACGCGCTCTTTCACTGCTCTTAACCCCCTCTCCTCCTCGTCTCTTGGTTTCTCCGGTAATTTATATACTGTTCCTTCCTTATTTACATATTTATTTATTTATTCGTATCAGGTTTGATTATAATTTATTTTAGGGATTTATTTCTGCCTCAAAATATACTATCCATAATAATAATAATCTCGTTCATTTGGGCCCCAGACAGACTATCTAATTGCAATTATGCTTTATTTTCGTTTCCTTATTTTATTTATTATTTACTAGACTGGGATTTTTTTTTTGTCTTAAAGTTCTGCCATTTTTTAGGTTACTACTTCTAACTAAGCAAATTCCCCATGCGTTTTACTTTCACTTACATGTTCTACGCATTTCTTGCAGACAACTCTACTTTCGGACATGCCTTCCCTTCTGTTGATAATGGCTCTCGCTTTTTTGCCATGAGGCATGGCAGGCGAGTTCCCAAGCTCAATCGGCCACCAGACCAGCGTCGGGCACTTCTTAGAGGCCTCACAACTCAGCTCCTTAAACACGGTCGTATCAAGACCACAAGGGCACGTGCCAGTGCTATGAGGAAGTATGTTGACAAGATGATCACTTTGGCTAAGGATGGGTCTCTCCATAAAAGGAGACAGGCCCTGGGCTTCATCTATGAAAAGCAGATTGTCCATGCCTTATTTGCGGAGGTACCAGACAGGTACGGGGAACGAAATGGTGGATATACCAGAATTATTAGAACTTTACCAAGGCGAGGGGATAATGCACCCATGGCATACATTGAACTTGTCTAGGTGTTTTCTTTTCTCAAAACTTGTGCTTTACTTTCTGCTGAATCATGTGCCTGTATTGATATTTACAATTTTTGAGATAGAACTGTGTGCAGTGAAGATGTTGCATTCTGATTTTACTGTTTGCTTTATCTAGTAAATGGTCTATAGGTATTACTCCTTCTACTGAATCCTCTAACTCAGCCACTCAACACCTGCATGGGATTTGCGAATGTTGTTTTTCTCAACACCCTTCTCTGTTGAAATAGCATAGAGGGGACAATCCCTCGCAAAGCGATTCCCACACAAATAAAGCGGTATAAATTCAGCTCTGAACCCGGCCTTTCGCCTGTGCTTTTGATTGCCCATTGCCAGCTGAATGCTTAGGTTCCCCCACCAAATTTCTTCCTTTTAATCTCTTCCTTATCTTTGAATTTCGATAAAACTCCAGACACTCTTGCATTCCCCTCGCTGACCTTTTTATTAAAACCCACTAGTTCATCGAGAGCTACAATGGCAGAAGTCTTTCACTTTTTGTCGTCTCAACCCAGCTTGTCCCGGCATAAAGTTGGGCAACTAGTCTTCTTTTGACATTTTCTTGATGTCAAGAATTAGAGAACTGAACACCTTCACGTACTCCCGAATGGACTAATCCTGCTTTAATTTCTTCAGTTCCTCCCATGCCAACCAGGAAGTGCAGGAAACGATCCCTTGTCTCAATCTTAAGACGTCAACGTTCAAATCCTCCTTTGTTCTTGTTCTCCACTACAACTTTGCATTACCCGTAAGATACATTACAATGATGTCGATTTACTCACTCATATTGATCTTGGCCATGCTGAAATATTGTTTCATGCTCCAAAGGAAGTTTTCAATTTCCTTGTAACTTCTCACCCCACTGAAAGGTCTTGGTTGGCATGGTAAATAGCGTGGATAGAAGTTAGGGTTATCATGCTCTAAAGTTATAAACCTAAATTTAGAAAGGAAAAAAAAACACTAGTGTTTTATAAAATATAAATAATAGTTTGAATATTCTCAAATTAAACTAGATCTTATTATTTATATTAGTTCTAGATTTAAAATCCTTTGGATTTCTAATTAAAACTTACATAACTAATAAAATTCATCTAACATTAGGATTAGGATTTCTAACTAGTAAAATTATAATTAAATTAAAAGTACTAATTTTAATATGAAAAAAGAATTCAAATACAACAAGGTAAATAAAAATAATTTTGCACGGTAACTTTCGAGTCGTATTTGCAGGCCTTCCTGTTCTCTAATTGTTATGAAATTTTAACCTAATGGGTAACATGACCTTTAAAATTTTCTGTTAAAATTTCAGTTCAATCCAATGGTTAAATTAAGAGTTATGCATATTTTACTAAACTACGTCTTAAACTCTTAAACATCTTGAAACCTGGAAAATCTTAACAATTGAGGAAATAATACAATAATCATTATTATGTCAAGAATAATGAAGAAATTTCACCATGTTAGTCTCCTCTACTTTCAAAAAACTTGCCATCGAGTTAATTGTCAGAAATTGAAATCGATTACT
>Ga0307517_10005137_pt1 | contig 19879 bp, 9 predicted proteins | sample 23_EM_MG_FD_194515 | JGI IMG/M metagenome (GOLD analysis project Ga0307517, IMG submission 194515) | Populus trichocarpa ectomycorrhiza microbial communities from riparian zone in the Pacific Northwest, United States - 23_EM | ecosystem: Host-associated > Plants > Roots > Unclassified | place... | reverse complement strand
GCACTGAAGAGTTATGAATAGAAGCTTTGATGGGTAATCTTTCAGAACCCGTCCCTGTCTCAAAACAGTAGCAAATTAGGTCATCATTACTAAAACCTCATACATGTTAGAGTATTCTAAAATAATATCTGAAAGTTCAAGAACATAGATAAACAGAAATTCAAAAGGTGGATTGGTAGCGTTTGGGAACGCGGTTCAACCCGTGTTCTCAAAAAATTTGAATTTTTTTTTTGTTAAAATTTAATATGGTTTGTATGTTTTGGATCGTTTTGATGTGCTGATATCAAAAATAATTTTTAAAAAATAAAAAAACATCATTAGTATGCATTTTGACATGAAAAATTATTTGAAAAGCACTCGCAACCACACTGCCAAACACGAAAAGTTATTTGAAAAACATGTTTATGTGTTTTTGGTAATAAATGCAGGACATTTAAAAATATTTTTTAATTAAAATAGTATTTTTAAAAATTTTGTTATTTTTAATATTAAAATTATTAAAAAAAACACTTTGAAAAAACATGTTAAACAACAAAAACAAATACCCCTTTAATAACAAAGGGTTAAATCATAAGAACTGAAGGAGAACATTGTAGAATTTACAAGGGTTAGAATATAGTTTATTCAATTATAGAATCATAGACACATAGAAGTGGCTAGACTAGATAGAGCTACCTGCAACACGAGCCATAAGCCCCATAAGATGTTGGACACGAACAAGAGGAAGCAACCCTTTATCCTGGTTTGGCTAGAAGGAACATGACTTACAATTCCATGGCTGTTATGGCTCTCAAAGAGGTGATGAAGACACAGAAGATTAAAGTGGGGACCCTTGTATAAGGCAAGGGTTATTGCACCAGCAATACATGCTATTATCCCAACAATCTTCGCAATCCCTGAGACTGACCTCAATTTCAACACCTCCATTCTATAATCAAAATTTCATAGTTAAGTTTAATCCAAAGAAACTTTATTTTTAATCACAAACAAAACGTTTCAATTAATTTACAAATATATAAAATCGTAATTTATATTTTTTGTTAATTCTAAACTATAGTGTGTGTGTGTGTGTGTGTGTTAATTAATGTATAAGGTTCCTTAGTCCATCCACGCTATATACAGTACGTTACCAAGGTCACCATAATTAATTAAGTGTTAGCCTGTTAATCAGGTGTTCATTGTCAATGCCATGAAAATGAATGATTCTTAAGAGATTACTTGAGTTTTAAAGGGAGGGAAAATGAGTACTAAAGCTATTTTTATTGGTGGGCTATAGTATAAATATCCTAGATTTAAAATGGATAAAAGCAAAGTTAACGAGAATAGCTGGTGATTAACATATTAATGAAGATGAATTTTGATAATTAATTGATATCATAAAAAAAAATAAAGTTAAGATCAAAGAAACACTTTAAGATTTTGAATCAAATTTAAGAAACATTTGAATCAAATCACTTTATTAATTATCGTTCAAATCACTAATTTATCAGCAAACATTTGAATCAGATTCCACTGTATATATTCGTATGAAAAAGTGCTTATAATATCCATTAGTTTAATGAGTATATTGTACTAATTATTAGCCATTATTTATTTAATATATGTTCTAAGGTATTCCTACAGAATTTATACCCATCAAGTTTAGTGGTAGGGATAAATTCGAATAAAACATAGCAAAGAACTCGAACCAAATTGGGATCAAATTGGGATCGATGATGTCATTGCTCATTTTAGATGCATGAAAAGCAATGATGCATGTGACTAGTCTAATAATTGTTCGAGGAAGCACTAGGAGATCATAAATCTTCCAAACACAAGAAAAATTCTATGTTATTAAGTAGGTATCTATGTGTGAAAATATATTCAATTTTAGTAGTTGTATTTGAAAAAAAAAATTAATATTGTGTCACGCTACAGCTGTGAACATCAAAGGTGAGACACAAAACCTAGAGCCTCACCCTTCTTGCTTTTGCAATAATATCTCTAAACTACAAATACTTTAGTGTTGAACATCAACTTGCTTGTACTTAATAATTGGAGTTTGCCACTTACCTAAGTAGAAGTGCCAAGAAGAAAGTGACGACAGGAAGGCAGTTTGAAATTGCAGCAGCCAAAGTTGCAGATGCATAGACGATGCCAATACCAAATATATCCAAGCACAAACTAATCCTAAAATGGAAACCACAAAATTAAAGAACATTCTCGAACTCTGTAGAGACTAATTAGTTGATCATAAACACTCAGAATGAATATATTTTTTCTTAATTCTTTAGCCGGAAGAAAGTAAAGATCATGCACGTGCTCATGCTACATAGCATGAAGACAATACATGTATCCTGGAGAAGGAAGAAAGTAGTTGTAAATTGAATTTGAATACATACCCAAATAGAGAGAGGAAGAAAATTTTGCAGAAGGTCACGAGCGATAGGGTTGGTCTATTTTTCCTATAGAATTCAAGATAAAAGTAAGGGTCAGCTTAATTTCAACATTATGGTTAACTAATAAAGATCAAGAATTAGTTCATACAGGAGGGGGAAAAAATGATAAACAGCATGAGAATTGAATTGAATTATACCATTCGAAATAGAAAGCAAAAGGGGCTAAGAAAAGAGTTGCTGCTGCCTGTCTATAGAAGACAAACACATAGTTGTTCATACCACCATTGAAAGCAGCCTTGGATAGCATGAACATACCACCATAGATTGATTGCACTAAAAGCACAGCCAAATAAGGCTTCTTTTCACCCATTACTCAAATAAGATAGGTATATATGAGAACTACTAGTTTTTTTTCTAAGATTATGGTAGCTAGAACTTCAGTAATGTTTAAAGCTAGAAACAATAAATATATGGTGAAAGCTAGCTTACATGTTTGGTTATGATCATCAAGGTTTATATAAGTTCAACATTCAAAGGGCAATGATGAGAATATCCAATGAAAACTACTGGCCTCTTCTATTGGGATGTGTGTGGCCAAGATTGGAGGCTACTTTACTCCTATAATAAGGGACCACCAAAAGGTTTTCTTATAATGGTGTCTCTATTCACGACTCATGCAGTGATTGATTTTTCATTTGCAACCCTTTTTCCATGAGAGGGACTTTGGTGGTATATACAACTATCATATTTAGTTTCTTATCATGTGAGTATATACGTTCCCAAAATGGAATTCTAATCCACACTGCATTTGTATTTTTTTTCCAAGAGGTAAGGACTTCTCCTTTGTTTTGTTTTCACATAAAATAAAAAAATACAAAAGTTTTTGCAAATTTTGTTTTTATTTTCAAATTTTTAGAAATAAAAATAGAAAACCTATTTTTTTATTTCATATATATATAAAAAAAAACAGCAACCACCACCATTAATATTGGATTTAAGGATTAGGTTTTAATACCGAAAGAGTTAGTGAGTTTTAAATTTGAGGGACCATTATGATGGTAATAATATAATGAAGAACATAAACAAAGAAAAAACAGCAAACAGAACCTGAGGCATGTACAGATATTGTCCTTAAAGATATTTTCTCCATATAATGTTATCCCTCGTGATTCAACATGTTCTTCCTCCAAAACAAGGGATGCATAAACAACAAGATAAAAATCATAAGGAAAAACCCAACAAGGTTTAAAATGTGCAAGAAAAGTGCATGGTATATATAAACTGTTAGTTTGTAACAGTTAAGGAGAAAAATAAATCAGGGAATTAAAGAGGTGTAACTGTTATAAAAGTTTTTAAAGTAAAAGAGTTATTAGAAAAATGTAGTTGTTATTGTCGTTAGGGCGATGTCAGGGCTAGCGCACTTTAAGATGTGAGCCTTTTGAGAAGTATATTGTTGGGAAATAAAATAGTATTGAGTTTAATCATAAAATTATGATTAAGTTTCAAAAGTCGCCACCTAGCATTAAGGTTACTAGGAAACCCATGGTCTGCGAGAATATGAGTAAGGGATTGATTGTGCAAGAGGAAGACGCATCACTCCCAGTGCACCCCTACTTAAGGTAAGTTGCATTGTTATTTGATTGTTTTTCTAAGTCAAGTTTCTATATGTTGGTTTTCTTCTAAGGTCTAAGACAGATCTTCATTCGTGAGAGAGTCTTTACCTTATTAGGTGAAATCATAGTCATTCTAAAGTAAAAATTTTAGTATCGTATTTATTTTTCACTTTGTATCTTTAATACCTAAGGGTGTACTCTATTGTATAGTTTTACATTCCTAAATATTAAAGTCTACATCTAAACTCTAATATAAAATGAACAAAATGTTTGGTAAAGGGTTTTTGACATTTTGGCTAAATCCTAACGAATAATCATAAATTGGTTACGATTTTTTTTTTTTTTTGCTTTTATTAAAACATGAAAACGATGCAATTTTTTTGTTTTTTTATGAAAACATACTTGGAAAATTTTTTAGGATTTGACTGTATGAAAAGAAAATAAAATATTTTTATTAAATATATGGGCTTGGCCCGACTCGGCAAACAGGGTCGGACCCAGTCGGATTGGGCTAACCAGAGGCTTAACAGATCTGGGCTCCTCTTTTTTCTTTTCTTTTTCTTGTTTTATGCTGGACCTGGCCTAGCTTTTTGGGCTAGGCTGAAACAGGTTCAACTCGAGGCCCATGTGGTCGCTGGCCCAGCCCAGCGACCTCGTGAATTATAATTCACGCTATATGCAGAAAGAATTATCGTTCTGCAAGTAGTGACTCTACCATAGGTAATGGATGAAGAGAAGAGAGGGAAATGAAGATTACTTGACGTTAGGGTGGTGCAGCTAGTGGCCTACCTAAGAGGCTGCCATAAGGCTAGTGGAGAGAACGACGACTGGCATCAGTTGCTAGATGAGGAAAAATATGAAATTTGTAGAGAAGAAAGAGAACTTTGTGGTGGCTCCTTCTGACATAAGGTTACCTTCTTTCTTAGTCAAAATATGTTGTAGATATTCTTGAGCGGCCTAAACTTACTGATAATAAAACTATAGATACTCTCATTGAGGTTAAAGCAATTAACGTATTCTTCTTCTGATGGTTTATCTTTGTCGGATCCTACTTTATACCGTACTATTGTTGGGAGCTTGGTATATCTCATTATTTCTCGCCTAGATATTATATATGTTGTTAATGTTGTTAGTCATTTTGTTGCTTCTCCTACTAGCTACCATTCATTGGGTAATTGTTCTTCATATTTTGTGATATCTTTGGGGTATAGTTTTTCAGAATATTTTACCTCCATCCATCTCTTCTCTGGAGCTACGTGCATACTGTCATGCTAATTATGATCCTACAGATCGCAAACTTATTACTGGTTTCTGTATCTTTTTAAGTGATTCTCTTATTTCCTAGAAGAATAAGAAATAATCTATTATTTTTCAATTTTCAACCGAAGTAGAATATCGTGCTATGACATCTGCTACCAAAGAGATTGTTTGGTTACGTTAGTTACTTGCAGATATGAAAATCTCCCTTTTCTCATCCTAATCTTATGTATTGTGACAACCAGAGTTCTATTCAGATTGCTCACAACTCGGTTTTTCATTAATGAAGTAAGCACATTGAGATCAATTTTTATCTTACTCATCATCTTCTCAAGCATGGCACCATTACTTTGCCTTTTGTTTATTCTTTTTTGCAGATTACAAAATTCTTTATCAAGTCGCATTCTATTTCTTGTTTTCGTTTTCTAGTTGGCAAATTATCAATGCTTGTAGTTGCCACATCGTGAGTTTGAGGGGAAATATTAAGAAATGTATTTTTTTTTTATTTATTAAGAGTAGAATATTATTTTTATTTCAACTTATATATAATCTCTTTGTATGTAGGTTAACATAATTTTTCTTAAGAATAAAGTGATTATGCAATATCAAATATGAAACCCTAGCCTCATTCTTTTTTATTTTTATATTTTTCTTTGTATAATTTGGATTGATTAACATAATGTACATCAAGCTACATTATTTGTGTATGTAGTGCTCTAGTAGCTTTTCTTGGTTCGGTATATCTGCATATCCATAAATTCTGTAGATTCGTTTTTGTTTTGTTTTTTCCTCTCTTTTTTTAGTGTTTTAATGCAAATTATTGCCCATGAAAAAATGCGTAGACCATACATTAGAATTTAATAAGTAAGATTTCATTGAGGTGAAGGTTCCGCTTTACTTGATATGGATATGCATATATTTTGTGGTACGTGATTGATAAAGTAAAGGTTAACATTCCTGGTTCTCATTTTACATCCGTTTATTTATTTGCATATGTTTACTTTTTCAAAAGCATGATAATTATTATTTTTAATTATGTAATGGCCAGCAAAAATTACATAAAGAGCTTTTCAGTGTTACTCAAAGAATAAAGAATTCGATGATGCCTAGCTATTTCAAAGGCTTCAAGAACAAGAAACATCCTTCTATTAATTTAATCGATTATAACCATCCAATTTCAACCATTCTCATAAAATATGGCAAATTTTTAGATACCCATATCCCTATATATATATATAGTTTAATAATTTTGTCACCTTGAATTTTACGGTTTAAAAGAGAGCATTTGGTTTCTAGATAGTTGAGAATTGAGTTAAATGTGTAGTTTTCATAGAAAAATTTCAAATTTCTAACATTATTTTGATTTTTTTAGAAACTGGTAGAACACGTTAAGGATCCAATAGCTACTTTAAAATGATAGAGGTGATGAACTAGTGCATTCTTTTTTTTATTATTATTAACGTGGGTGTTCGGGTCAGCTTGCGCGCACCTCGACTAATCTTACATGCCCTAAAGTTAACGACCATGAAAGCCTCCAGTGACCATCATATTAGCAACTACAGGGCTTAAATTTGAGACCATAAAATATCTGCATATGCATATAGGTGAAAAATCATATATCATCCCTTTTCTTTATAATTAGATCAAATCAAGTCATGAACTTTAAATTAGGTTAAAATCGATCCTATTATTCTTTATTATGAGAAAATTAAGATTGCACAAGAAATTCTATATTACAAAAAAGAGAGAGACAAAAAAAAACCAGAGTAAAAATTATAAAAAAAAAATTAAATTCTTGAACTTTGATATGAATATTCAAAGTTTTTTTTGTTTTTCTTTCATCTTTGTATACATTTCTTTCTTCATCAGAAAATATATTTAGAATAATTAACTATTGATAATATATAATAGTTCCGGTGAAGTACTGTTAAAATTTCTCGAGATCTAATATACCCTGTCACATCACAATATACGACAATTACTTATCCGTTTAATTAGTAAATAATTGGATGAAAGGGACTTGAACCAACTTTAATTGAAAGTAAAATAGTTGATTTTGTCTAATTTAAAGCAAAGGGTAATTTAAGATAAAGAAACCAGAAGGTGACACCGAAGGCTCATATACATTTAATTAAATAAATGTGGCATCTACTTGATGACACCAACTATGAGATTCAGCAACTTCAAGATAACTTCTGTTTTCTTTCCTTCTCATTGGAAGAGGAAAGAGGCTGAAATTTTTATAAGCTAATAGGTTTTTCAAGCAAATTAATTTTTATTCTTCCCACTTAAGTTCATGCAGCAATATTCAGAATCATGTTTAATTTTCTCCTTCGATCTTCTTGTTTTTCTTTTTTCCTTTGAGGTGTCAACTGTTTCAAGCAAGCATATATATATAGGTTTTTGAAACTTGACCTAATCTAATAGATATTAAGGTTCTTTAAATTTTAAAAAAATATTTGCTAAAAAATATTTTTTATATATTTTTAATTCACTGACTTATCAATGCACGTTCATGACTAGGCTGGGTCAATAGAAGAACAAAGACTTAAAAAAAAAATCTAAATTGACTTGGATTGACTTAATTCACCCGTGACTCTCGAGCTTTAATCAAGATTAGCCACAGATATAATACGTCTTTTTGTTAAAGCGAGAGCCTCTAGTGGTAAAACAATATTTGCATATGGTCTGCCATGAATCTTCTTTGAAATGTCAAAGCAGTTTAATCACGTTTTGGTCGATATATCTTCGTCAAGAGACCATGAAATTGACCTATGTCTATATATATGTCTATGCATGCAAGTATCATCGTGATTTAGCACATGCTAAATCAAGATATGGCATCATTTTCTCGTCCAAAGGACTGGTACCTACGGTTCCAAATCTAGTTTGAACGTCGTCAACATAATATATATGGTCATTATAAAATATCAAGTGAATGAGTTTTGTTCTTGATAAATGGAGCTAGTACTATATATTTTCTTGAAAGAATTCTTTTGAAAGAGAACATTGATTAATTAATTTCAAGGTATCGGAATGAATTCTGTATGAAAGAGTCACAAAAACAACAAATCAAATTGTCCTGCAATTCTTAATTTATTCTCTTACAAATGGAGCATATATCCACTGATAAATTTGCAGCACGTCAAACATATGAAACAATAGTGTAGCTAGCATATATTCCTGTTGTAGCCATGCATGATAGGAAGACTAATAATGGGTTTAATCATGAGAAGTATAATTTAACTGTTCAGATATTAAGTTTACGTTTTTAAAGATTATCAATTCAAGTTTCACAAACGTTAATTTCAGGATTTGTGGATTAGTCAAGGTACACGCAAGCTAATCCGAACATCCACGATAATAATAATAATAAAAAAAAAAAAAACTAATGGTGGGCTTTCTTTAATTTTGATGTATACAAAGAAAAGTCAGATGAAATTTGTGGCTGAATCCTGAATTAGCCCTTCCTCGCATCAAATTATGACATGTTTTTTAACTTGGAAAAGAGGAAAAGACTTCGATTAAGGCAGTCTACCAAAAAAGAAGTCATTGGTAAATTTCACCATCACAAAGTGACAGCCTATCATGCGTAACATAAATGTGACAATCCCTTCAACTAGCTACCTACCTACCTACCTACCTAGTCCTTTATTAAAGCTATGCTGTTTTAATCATTCATGATTCCCTTAATTTTTCTACAATGCCTTAATTGTTGATTACGAAATGCCTTCTGAAGTAATTGAAAACATGTGACTTTTTTTTTTTTAGTTCAATGGAGATGTCCGGGCCAACTTGTGTATACCTTGACTAATCTCACGGGTCCTGAAATTAATGACTATGTAAGTCTCCAGTGACCATCATATGAGCAACCACAAGGCTTGAACCTGAAATCACAAAAAAAACAAACCTTTTGGTCTCAAATTCTTATTACTGGATCACCATCTAGATGCTTGAAAACATGTGACTTTGATCCTCCCACAACTTGAGAGTTGAAATTTGTCGGTTGAAATATGAACAAATACAAAAAATTTCTACCATCGATTACAAATTATTATTATTAAATTCCATAGATGGCCCCTATGGCATGGAGAACTTAGCTATCTATGTTACTGATTTAAGATTGCAAGTTAAAAAATTTAAAAGGTAAGTATATATGTTGATTAAAGAGGTTTTTTTAATCTTAATTTTTTAGTTTGAATCTTAGAGTTTGCATTTAAGAGAATGAACAAAGTTCATATGAAAAAAAAAAAAAAACCTTAATCCTTATTAAACACAAATTAATTTGAAAATAATCGTGAACATTTAAAACAAAATGAATGAGAGTAAGAAGTTATTGGAATGCTTTAATTTCAGGATTATGGATTAAAAGTAATATATATATAAATAAAGGAAACTTTATTTTTTGTGTATTTTTTCATAATTAAAAAAAATATTATATGATCGATGGTGTTAAAAAAATTAATTTATTTTAAAAATTTAAATTATTAGACGAAATCCAATTAATATTTTATAAGTCTCTCTAATGAGATTATTTTGATAATTAAAATTTTAATATTATTTTAAAAAAGTAATTCAAATCAAAAACTTAAAATGAAATATTTTTTATTGCTTTGCATGAAAAGAATTAAAAACTAAAAAAACAATCGTAAAAAACTTCCAAGCCGTATGACCTCATTCAATCATCGCTTAGCCGAACAAGACTTGTGAAGTTTTTTTAGAGTCAACCTCATTGGATGTTATGGAAAAATTTGCATGTTGCTAAAAATGTCACATCTACTTTATTAAGGAAGAAAAAAAAACTGATGAATGCGCAAGGTAATATCTTTGAAATTTTTTATTTATTTGACTAAAAAAACATTTATAAAAAAATATTTGCCTAAGATAATATACTTACATATCTTGTAAAAAAAACAAAATGCTTACGTACATGAAATTGTTTATGATGAAAAAGCAATATTAAACTTAGGAATTGAAAATTGAGTTTGATATGGTGAAATTGCATGAAATTAAAAGTTTGAAGGTAATTATAAATGCAATTAAAAGTAATTGGAACAATAAGGGTTTAATTAAAAATTTTCATTCCTAAATAAAAAATCCTAAACCACGTGTCGTTCAAACTTAAAGAAGAGAAAGTGAGTGACATGTCGTTTGACTGACCGACCTCTGTTTTTTACAGTTTTGATTGATCGAACTGGCAATTTTAAATGCATGAACTGGGAACCTAGTCAACCTTGACAGAGCAACTTTCATGCAAAAACCAACATATTTTTCGTATCACACACAAAGCTTTTTTAATAAGTTCTTATCAAGGGTTTATAATACTTTTTTCAAAATCAAGAGGTCAGAAATGGATTCAAAACCTTTTAAACCCTAATAAAACCTTATAAATACCCCCAAGCTTAGAGAAAAATGGAAAAAAAAAGTATATTTGTTTTTATCAAAAAGTAGATTTTTAGTGACCTGTTTTTATTTTTTTATTTTTTTGTTTTATATTTACATTTATAAGCCATTATATATATATATATATAAACATAACGTGTGTGTTTCAAATTGGATATGGTTTGGATTTCAACAGAAATCACAAATATCTTTTTTAATTTTATCAAAACACTAATAAAAAAAATTGTCTAAAAAAGCTATTTAAAAAAAAATTGACCAAATGATATCCATCGAATTCAGATATAAATCATAAACATGTGAAAAATCAAGTAGCACTTGTCAAAATTCAAATTATTCAAACCAAGAATTCATCATCAGATTTCGTCATTAGGCTTTGGAGGATGAATTTCTCAACATTTGGCCCAAATTACAAAACAATATAAATAAATAAATAAACAAACAAATCTAGAAAATGATGTGATCAACAAACCCTAAACCCAAATAGGCCTATAAATTTCCAAACTAAACAAATGGAAACTCAATCCAAATAGGCCCAACATTTTGTCCAAATTTCAACCAGCCCATACATCCAATCCAACAGCACCAGCTCACGTGCAACGTGCAAAGCACATAAGTTATGGTTTTAAAAGGGGTTTAACACTTCTCATCTTTCTCCTCCTCCGCCTGTCTGCCAGTGTTTCCCTTCTTACAAGCCTTAAAACCCCCACTACTCCCATGAAATGAATCAGGCCCCACTTCAAATCTTTCTCAAAACCCTAAAAAAACCCTAAATCATGATCATACCAAAGCCCTTTTCTTCAAAAACCCTCCTTTCACTCAGTACAAAACCCCCCTCTTCTTCACAATTTTTATATTCTATTTTCATCTCTCACTTCTCAACGTCATCACTAACACCTCGCCACTCTCACTCTCATTTTCATTCGGAATCGAAAAGTGTTAGGGTTTCAGTGTGGTGGGATTTTGAGAATTGCCATTTGCCAAGTGGGGTTAATGTCTATAGAGTTTCTCAAGCTATTACTGCAGCTGTTAGGGGTAATGGGATTAAAGGGCCTATTCAAATTACAGCTTTTGGTGATGTTTTGCAACTTTCAAGAGCTAATCAGGAAGCACTTTCTTCAACTGGGATCAACTTGGCTCACATTCCTAATGGTAGTTTTTTTTTTCCATTTTTTTCCATTTTATAATTAATTTTTCTGGCTTTTGTGTATTCTTTTTATACTTAATGCTAGTTTCTTGTGGGGGTATGTGAAAAGAATTGGAATTGTGTGTTTTTTAAGTTGACGATTCAATGGATATGATAATGTATATTTGTGTTGGTGAAATTGATTGTGAATATTTTTGTTTGATTCGGGCCCCTTTTTTTATATTAAAGCTTCAAGCTTTTTGTGAATTTTTGTTGATTGGATTTCTTTTTTCTAATTTTGGAAGGGTTTATCTAGTAATGAAGTGAAAATAATTGGATTTGATCGTTAAAGTATTGCCTGTATGTGTTTGATGAAAGGTCAGAATGTCATATGGATTAAAAGGAAAAACAAAATTAACCTGATTGGTATTGTATTGCTGAATGTGAAAATGGGATGAATTTCTGCATATAATAGGAAAGAAAAGTGCTAAATGGTGTGCTGTTGCTGAAAAGTTAATATCTTTTGTGTTTAGAAAATTACAGGTTTGTTAGAATAGTTTGAGTAGCTGAGAGTGTAGAATTATATGTTTTGGGAGCCAGTAGGATCGTTTGATCTTCACAGAAAATACCTTCATGTCTTAAATGAACTCGTGCTCTAATGGCTCTCACGCCTTTGCAAAATTTCTGGTCATGCAGGTGGAAAGAACAGTGCTGACAGGTCTCTTCTCATTGATCTTATGTGTTGGGTTTCCCAAAATCCACCGCCTGCCCATCTTTTTCTGATTTCTGGTGATAGGGACTTTGCAAATGTTCTACACCGGTTGAGGATGAACAACTACAATATATTGCTTGCTACTAAAGATACTGCCCCAAGTGTTCTCTGCAGTGCTGCAAGCATCATGTGGCTGTGGAATTCTTTGGTCAAAGGGGAAAACCTATCTGGAAGGCATTTTAACCAACCCCCTGATGGTCCCTATGCCTCTTGGTATGGCTATTATAAGGGGCCTCTGGAAGACCCCTTCGCTGTTGTTGAGCAACCAATATGTTCAAAGGTCGAGGACATGCCTGAGGCTAGTTCAGAGCCTGCAGTCCGTCCAATTCCAAAAGCAGTTATGAAGAAAATTTGTCACATTTTGAGTTCATGTCCTGAAGGAATGTCAATTACTGACCTTCGAATAGAGTTGATGAAAAGTAAGGTGTCTGTCGATAAAGACTTGTATGGGTATAAAAAGTTCTCCCGCTTCCTTTTATCCATGCCACATATATTGAAGCTCAAGGACAATGGTGATGGTCAGTTTAATGTACGTGGTGTCACTGTAAAAGCTCCCGAACCATTTCAGCCCGGTCTATGCAAGTCTACACCTACTGCTATTGACAATGGAAGTCAACCCATTACCAGGTCTTCAAAGTCAAATAGTGAGGAAATTTCTGTTTCTGGACCTGTGGATGGGAAATTGTCATTGCCTTCATCTCCTAAACTAAATTTGGAAGCACCGCCAACAAAAGCGCAACAACCCTCTCCTCTTAATGAGAATGCTGTCAAAATGCATATTCAACAACTTCCAAAACAAATGAAACAGCTCCAACAGGCCCAGCCTCCAAAACAAATTGAACAGCCCCCTGCGGTTGCTGAAAAGGTTGAAATGGTTAATGCCAAGGTAATCAAGGATCATCTGCCTGCTGTGAAAGAACCAGTTTCTGCATCTGAAATGGGTTTTTTTAGGAAATTCTGGAGAAGATTGTTTGGTGGCAAGGATGATGATTCAATGTTGGAAAGTGATAATGCTCTAGTGGAATCTCCTGGTGATAGCGTGGTGAAGAAAAATGAGTACACTTTGGAAGAATGTGATCCTTCTGGTGAGAGCCCTCAAGAGAAAGTTGAGAAGAAAATTGTAAAAACTCCAACTCAGGGTGATGATTTAGTGCATCCCATTGTGGAACCAACTTTGGAGAATAAAACTACTCTACGTTCTGAACTACATGGTGAAATGCCAAAAAAAAGTCCAGGTTTATTTAAGCGGATTTTGAATTGGTGTAAATTGCAGGGGAATAGTTCAGATACATCAAATGATCAACCCACCGAAATACCTGAGCAGATAAACAGTCATGCAGGAAAAACTGAGGTTTTTTCTGAGCATTCTTTTTGGAGAGAGATGAAATCTTTTATTGACACGAAGAAGGGATCCCTCCTTATCTCACAATCAAGGACCAGGTTTATGAATTTTACTTGCTTTATTGTTCTTTTTCTACGGTTCTGGTGATAGTTGCTAGGCAGCTACTTTACTTCTTTTGTTATCCAGTGGTTCAATTTCTTTCTTTTGAAATTTATTTCTTCACCAAAGTGAGGAGGTTAGAATATAAAACTAAAAAACGGGATACTGAATATAAAAGAGTTATTGTACCCATACAGTGAGAACCTGAGAGGCATCAGGAATTGCATCACATTCATTTTATTATGATTTTTCTATTCGACCAACAAAACTTCCCAGCTCATTAGGACTCAGAAAACTGGCTAGGTTATGTCTTAAAATCTTTCTTTGTTTTCCTCAGTTCCTGATACTTTTTATATGTAATGAAATCCTTAAACGGGCAAGTCTTTTCTTTCAATGTTCTAGAAGGATTAATTTTTAGAGGGTAATGAAGATATTTTAATCTTAATGTGTACATAACCTTTAAGGTTAAATTACAATAACTCACGGTCCTGAGACCACCCAAAATTTTGAAGATATTGCATAGACCCTCTTTTTTATCCAAATTTCCCTTGGTGTTTTTAAAATTTCCTTGCTATTAAAGGGGATGGTTTTTAAAATACCAGGGACATTCTGGGTACAAAAAGGGAATCATTCATTGTAATATTTGTTTAATGTGGAAAGGTTTTTTTGTCGAATCATCAAACTTTTGTGTGGTCCGTGTAATTTCGCAACACTTGAGGGGTTATTATAATTTACCATAAACTTGAAAGGAAAAAATGCAAAAATTGCAACTTTTGGTTTGGTGCTTTTGTTCCGAGCAAGAAGGTTATTTTGCAAGAATTCCAGTATCATGCACTTCCTTTATCTTGCAAATGTTAGTGGGTTTCTAAGGTGGCATCTATGTGGCTAATATGCCATGTCATAGCCACATAAGAGACACACCAACACCACTTTAGCTTCTTCAGTATCACGTGTTTAAAACCTTCTGCATTGAGTTGAAAAGCATTGAAAGACATGGCGCAAATTATTATTTTTTTGCTCATTTTTTTTTTTTATTTATATCAGTTATCGGCAAGTTCAAACAGTTGTATCTAACCTAAATAATGAACAATGGCAAATAATATTTTCTGTGTTCACTATTCACTTTTGTAGTTATTATTGGAAATATATTTATTCCATTTGTAATTGTTACCATAAGTTTTAATAGTAAGCTTCAATGATGAAGAATTGAGTTAGCTCTTTTTCATATGTTGCATATTTTATTTGAGAAAAGTTAATCATACTTTGATTGTAGACTAAACTCTAAGGAAATTGGAGCGACAAGTTCCAAAATGGTCACCAAATGAGAAAATTCCAAACAACAAGATGCCATTCTGCATTTTCCCTGTAATTTATCATTTTGGCCTATTATTTGGCAACTTCGATTTTGATTCTTTCAACTCTAGTGAACTTGGTATAGTTGATATTAACATCAATTTTGATGTCTAGAACATGAGAAAAGAAGAAGAAAAACAGAGGTTGCAGTCAGTATCATATGTTAATGCTCGTCTATCTGTGATTTGTCAGGGAACAGATAGCACGAAATCTGCTGAAGGAAGGACCTTTGGTTCTTAGATCTGACAATGAAAGTGATGTCCTTCAACTGGTGGATATGATAATATCAGAGAAGAAATGGGTGGAAGAATTTCCATCTGAAGCTTTCCCTTTCAAGCTCACTCAGTTTGCTGCACAGAGTACTGTGGGTGATTCTCCTGCTTCAAATGGACTGAGTTCTATGTTTTTGAGCTCCCTATCACAGTCTAACTTGCAGAGACAGCCAGGACATGAAGGGGATAAAAAGATTCAGAACATTTCTCACACTGGAGTGTCCTCACCTGTCTCTGATGAAAAGCCTTCTGCAAGGTCTAGAAGTGAGATATTAGGTGACTGTCAAAAGCTTGTGAAAGAGACATTGAAGGAATTTCCAGGCGGATATAATATGGGCAGCTTTAGAAAGCTGTTCCTTGAGAGGTATGGCTATAACCTCAATGCCAAAAAGCTCGGTTACCCAAAGTTGGCATCCTTGCTTCAGATAATGCCTGGGGTAGAAATAGAATCCAATTATATTATTCCTAGCAATGAAATGGCTAAGCGTTCAAGCGTCGGTAGAACTGTTCTTAATAATACCTATCCTAGATCAGCCAGTTCAGACAGTGAATTATCAGATGCATCAAAGAAGGATGATGAATCGGACTCTACATGGGAAGAACTTGGTCCTGTTGACAATTCTATTTTTGGCAAAGAGGCAAACGAATCAGTGTCAAGGATGAAAGGAATTGGTGAAAGTGTGAGGCAACCATCCCCTGATTATGAATATCCTCTCTCAGATGATGAATTTTTAGATTCAGAAAAGGAGTCTGGGAAGGTAACTCGGCCTGGAGGGAAAGCAAAGCCTGCATTTAAAGATGTAAACAGCGCGTTACTGCAAATGCTTGATTCATGGTACAGCAGTAATGAAGGTGATATTAAGAACAAGCCAGAAAATCCGAAAAGCATGCTTGATTCGTCCACAAATGGTTTCCAGTCATCTGATTCTTCTGTTGCCGATCTGGTTGAGAATAAAAATGAAGTGGTAGTTGACAGCATATTAAGTAGTTTGAAGAAATCAAAGAAGCCTAGGATGGGAGCTTGATTGTTCTCAAGGACTAAACGCAACCAGGGTCTTCTTCCTACGGATTGTTAGCACTTACAGAGGTGAGATTCATTCTATTAGTATTTATCTGGGAGTTCTAGACACAAGCTGAGGCTATATACGCTTTAGTTCCATTCTTTTTTGGCAGTAAGTGCTACCAAGGTTGGATAATCGATGCCATGGAGAGGCTCCATTAATTTTTGTGAATGAGAAGCTATTTCCTTCCTCATGTATCTGATAAATCTCGGATCACAGTCTATACCCGCAGCCCTTTAGTTTCATTCATACCTTTTCCTTTCCAGGTTGATCAATAGGGTTTCACCTGGGAAGGACATATTGTGCTTGAGATTATGATATGAAAAAGGGCCTTGTCGTCGGGTGCTTGAGATTATGACATGAAAAAGGACCTTAGGTCACTGAGGACATATGTCCTCTCGAGACTCGAGAGTTCAGGTCAACACGCAAGCACATATGCCCTGCTAACGGCGGATTGACTTCAGGTTTGTTTATTAGGCAGTGTTTATTTTCACGGCAGTACTGAATTTTTGAAAAAAATTAATTTTTTTAATTTTTTTTAATTTTGGTATTATAATATAAAAATAATTTTAAAAAATAAAAAAATATTATTTTAATATATTAAAAAAAAAAAATTTAAAAATAATCACAGCCATAATATAAAACACTATCTTACTATGGTGAAATATAATTGAAATTATGTTTTTTTAATCATAATTTTGAAAATCTTTGATTAATTTGAATTAGTGTTATTGAAAATTAAATTTTAATTATAAAAAAATTATAATTTTTTTCAGAAAAACTACTGTACTACCAGGATCATTGAGGATATTTAGTAGATCTAAATTAATTATTTTTATTAAAATAATTAAAACAGGCGATGATTTATTTAAATAAGAAAAAAACAATTAATTATTTTGCAATCAATCAACATCAAGGGCTGTAACACAGCTATTCTTACAAAATAATTTAGTGCGTGCATTAAACATGATAATGTGTGGTCAACACATTATCCAAAGATAAACAGCCAAAAAGTCTCTCGTCGAACCTTATCCAAAGTGATCTCACTTTAAATTTTATAAGATGTAAATCACAAATCTAGAAGTTTGGTATAGGTAAGTTTAAAAATTAAAATTAAAATGATATTATTTTAATAAAAAAATTTAATAAATTAATTGTTAAGTTTTAATTGGGTTAGACTCAGGTTAATTAAATTATTTTTATTTAATATTTTATTTTTTCTTCAACCGGAACATACTGAGGTCTCGTGGAAATAGTCGAGTTTTAAATTGGTATTCCAAGTTTTAAATTGACCCAATTTGTTTTTCTTTTAATTTTAGGGTTTGATTAGTTATACACAATTAACCTTCCATAATAATTAATAGAAGCCTTGACACGAGCTCTACTAGTACACAACAGTTGAATTTGGTATTAATGAAAATGAAACGAGTATATTATTCTTTAATCCTTGGATTCCAAATGTGATTATAACTTAATCATTTATGTTTAATAAATTATAATTTAGTCCCTTGAATATTATTGAGCCATTGTTTTATTAAAACATTTGTCAGTTTGTAAATTCCAAATATGCCCTTTGAAAATTTAATTTCTTTGTGGAAAACCAATTACAATTATAAAATATATTAAAAGGTATAAGTAAAATATTGTAGAAATCACAATACCTAAAATCTCTTTCATTTTCATCCCCTAAGTTGTTTTTTTAATAGCAGCCTTCTATGTCTAAATTAATGACTAATTTATTAAAATTTGTTTAAGAAATAACAAATTCAATAAAAGAGGATCAAAGTATAACACAAGGAGAAATCCCATGACCAATCTCAAATTCACTAGAAAAAGTTTGCTCAACATACTTTTCTTAGTCTTAGTCTTGGTCCCTTTAGTTTTTTCAATTTTGATTTTAATCCAAAATTATTATTTTTTAACATTTCAACCCCTTTATTTGAGATAAAAAAAAAAGTTATTAGAAAATAACGAAAAGAAAGAAAGTTGGTAAATAATCACTTTTCAGTGTTGAATTTTATCTATTTCATTTGACAAAAAAATAATAGTGGTTTTTTATATAAATATAACTAAAAAAGCAGATCATGTTCTTTAAATCATATTCCTAAATTTCATTATATAATTTGTTGGTTAATAGATTAGCAGGTTTTTTCATAAAATTTAAGTTTACCCATTTAAGGAAGTAAGCAAGTCAATTCCTAATCATGATGATTATTTTTTTATACCGAGTCACAAATTAATCAAGTTAAATTAAGTTAATTAAAATTATTTTATTTTATTTTTTTAAGTTAAAACAACATCATTTTATATTTTAAAAAAGTAAAATTAATTAGAATGTTAATTAGATAGACAAAGTTATAAATTAACCCTAGATATTTGACCAGTCAGCTCCCAAACAATTTTTTTAGAAACATTCTTATTAAATAACACTGCTCAAATTCAGAATCGAGCATTATCAATCCACAATTTTTCTTTAAATAAACACGCAATTTTCTATTCTTCAGTTTCTTGGTGTAGAGAAGGAAACGAAATTGCTAGAGTTAATTGGTTGCCACCTTCTTTCTTCATTGAAAATAGCCACACATCTTCTCTGAAAAGAGATTACAAAGTTGAATTGATCTTCGAAATTGTTCTGTATTTTCCAACAAAAATGTCAAGAAGCTTGCAAAAATGGCAAGTTTTTTGGCATTGTTACCAGATGATTTGTGCACATATCTCATTTACTCTTCAAATTAAAGAGCTTAATAGAGGAGCAAGAAAACTTCTCTCATGCCTTTCTTCATATGTAGTTCAATATTCTGGTGTCCATCCTAGACGTAAAGGAACCATACCAATCCATCTCGAACTTGAACTTGAAGGTTAAACTCTACCGCAATGAAGATGGTTAAATTCTACCGCCACCAATCCATCTCGAACTTGGTGACTAAACTCTACCACCATGAACATGGCTAGATGCCAAGATGATGAAAAGCTTAACACCTCTCATTCTTATTACTTTTTTCAGGGGGCTGGAGCTGAAAAAGGGCTTCTTTCTGCCTTGGCCGAGTAATATAACGTGCGTTAATAAACTCTGAGCAATTTTACTGATTCAGTCTTGGGCAACTTATGCCCTAGGATCAACCTTGAAGTACAAGCCTTGGGGACTAAGGTTGAAGATAAGGAAACAGCTATGCAGTCAAACTTTCTGGCTTGAAATAAGTTAAAGA
>Ga0307517_10005136_pt1 | contig 19881 bp, 22 predicted proteins | sample 23_EM_MG_FD_194515 | JGI IMG/M metagenome (GOLD analysis project Ga0307517, IMG submission 194515) | Populus trichocarpa ectomycorrhiza microbial communities from riparian zone in the Pacific Northwest, United States - 23_EM | ecosystem: Host-associated > Plants > Roots > Unclassified | place... | reverse complement strand
ACTACGATAGAGATTGATGGGGAAACTATTCTAGAGACTGTAAAAAGGAGAACTGGTGAATTTTGCGATAATTTGAGGGGTACTTTCAAAACTGGGCCACTGACCAACTTCACTAGTACTGACCATAGATGCCATTTATTTTGACAAGACACGGAGCTAGCTAGAACCCTTATCAAATGGGAATCTTTGGCAGCTCTTCTTCTCTAGCTCCACGCACTATTTCACTCCAAACTCTCATGTCTCCTCTTGGTTCTTGTTCATGAACTCCATTAATGCTGCAGCTTTTACGGCCTAGGCATTCAAATAACTGATTAATTGCTGCCCACAAAGTTCTGTTCTTAGTAATATATAGTATGGAATTAATGAAGTGCGGCAATGAAGCATGTCACTCTTGTTTCAGATATAATTATGTAATATGTATCGATCCAACGTTGGAAGCGACTTTATATATTAATCATTTACTGATGCAATTTCTATTTTTTGTCTCTAACAAAACCGTTTCTTGCCAAATATAATTAGTTCATGCATATGTGTAATAAGAGTTAATGGAAAATCATTATATTTGGATTTTACTTGCAGGTTACCAGGAAAGGCCTACGATAGGAAACAACATGTGTGGCTGACAGGTGCAAACGATATTGATAGCAAAACTTTCTCTAGAGCTATCCTTGCCAAGGTATTATTTGCTTCGATCTGCCTTCATTTTGATGATATGCGTTCATTAATGGCTTTATTAAATGGTTCTATAATTAAATGGTCCTTGAATGAATTAGCTAGCCAGGAAGGTAGGCAAAGTTTTGATCATGATGTGTACGAAACATGATCATTGTAACATGTGTACCTAAAAAAATAATAAAAAAACAAGAAAATTATTGTTTATTACATGTTTTTCTTTTCATCATTCCATTAATTCTTAATTTCAATTTACCAACTATTTTTCTTACTAGAAAAAAAAACTAACTGTCTTCTCTCTCATTTTCTGTTCATGAACCTCCTGATCCATCATAATGTTGTACTAGAGTGCTGGAGTTCAGGTAAATTTACTGATCACCCATGTCATTACATCATTTACCATGTACTTGTCTTTTGTTTTTCTTTCTTCTAGATCCAAGCTATAACTTTCTCACACGATTTTTACATGTTAACGTGTGTGTGTGTGTGTGTGTTCATGCAGACTGTGGTATGCATCCCTCTCCTTGATGGCGTGGTTGAATTTGGAACAACCGACAAGGTAAAAGAATTACACCTGTGCTGTATTTTTTTGAATGTTTCTTTTTATAGCCATCCATACCAGTGCTTCAAATTGTATAACAATTCGGGGCATTGACATTTTGTAGGTGAAAGAGGATCTTGGGTTTATCCAACACGTAAAATCCTTTTTTAGTGACCACCACCACCTTCCTCCGCCAAAACCAGCTTTATCCGAGCACTCCACTTCCAACCCTGCCACCTCATCAGACCATCCTTACTTATATTCTCCACCCATTCCTCCCTTCTATGTGGCTGCAGACCCACCAGCCAATGCGGGCCAAATGAATGAGGATGATGAAGAAGAAGATGAAGAAGATGACGAGGATGACGAAGAGGACCAGGAGTCAGACTCGGAAGCTGAAACCAGTCGCGAAGCTCTCTTAGAACCGTGTCAGGCTCAAAACCCTCTTCAAGTGGCAGTAGTTGAGCCGAGCGAGTTGATGCAACTTGAGATGTCTGAGGGTATCAGGCTTGGTTCTCCTGATGATGGATCTAATAATTTGGACGTGGATTTTCCTTTGATTAACCCAGAGAGCCTGATGGATCACCAGAGCCGAGCTGACTCGTTTAGAACGGAGTCTGCCCGGAGGTGGGCGCCAATGTTGCAAGACAACCCTTTCAGTGGTAGCCTTCAACCATCAGCTTCAGGTAAATAAATTAATAGAGTGTGTGTGTTATGTTGATTCTTAGGAGAAGCGAACACAACAAATCGGGTTCCAGAAATTTGGCTGTTAGGGTTGTGGACAGTGATGACATGAGGCAATCACTCATCCACGATGACCCTACGGTTTTAAATTTTACCCTCCTCTGATGGTGTTGCTTTTTTTAAAGTTACGGTTTCGAGTACAAACAACTTGCATCAAATTTTCATCTTTCACAAAGAATAAAATTAATTAATAATCTAAGAAATTTAGTTTATGATCATCCTTTCCTTGATCATATATATCAACAGATCGATCACTGTTTTGAACAATTATATTACAGTAATCCTTTTCAGTCCTGAATCCACATAGCCGGTTTGTAGTTTAGACCCCTAGGCTTGTCTATGGCTCACAGAAGAAAGCAGATTGTTCCATTTGCCAATCCTTGAAAGTCCTGCTTCATGGGGTCTCAGGTGAACAGGACAAAAAAACACCGCACTGTGCACTTTGTAGTATACTGGTTCAGCCTGTTCCTTTTCCTTAAACACGTGCTAGATTTAAGGCAAATGTTCTAGGGTTTGGTTGGGTGGCACTGCCTGCCAGCGAACATTCAAGTTTCAACTAACCAATGCAAAACAATCTTGACCAGGCACTGACCCTTCAAAAGTCCTGTTAGCTTCCACCTTCACAGCACCCCTTGATCCATAATCACGCACATCATTAACCTAATCCCACAAAATTCCAGTTCTCCTTATTTTAAGTGGTTTTATCTGCCAAAAAAGGCTTAACTTTTTTTTATATATATATATTATATTATATTTGCAGGATCGCCTACGCTAGAAGACTTGGCGCAAGAGGACACGCACTACTCCCAAACGGTCTCCACCATCCTCCAAAACCAGACAATTGAGCTTGCAGCAGAGCCATCGCTAAATGCATACGAGGCATACTCCAACCAATCAGCTTTTGCCAAGTGGATGAACCTCACGGATCACTGCCTCAACGTACCAGTCGAGACCACCTCCCAATGGCTACTAAAGTACATTCTATTTACCGTACCATACCTTCACAGCAAATACCGGGAAGAAAATTCCCCAAAGTCACGTGACGGTGACGCAACCAATAAGTTCCGCAAGGGGACCCCACAAGATGAGCTCAGTGCCAATCACGTGCTGGCCGAACGACGCCGTAGAGAGAAGTTAAACGAGAGGTTCATAATATTAAGGTCGCTAGTGCCATTCGTGACCAAAATGGATAAAGCATCAATATTAGGGGACACGATTGAATACGTGAAGCAATTACTTAAGAAAATTCAGGATTTGGAGGCATGTAATAAACAGATGGAGAGTGAGCAACGTTCAAGATCGGTGGACCCACCACAGACGATAACTACTTCCACTAGTTTGAAAGAGCAAAATAATGGGATCACAGTGGTGGACCGGGCTAGGAGTGTTGGCCCAGGATCAGATAAGAGGAAGATGAGGATTGTGGAGGATTATACTACTGGCCGTGCCCAGCCCAAATCGGTGGATTCATTGCCATCGCCAGAGCCGATGGTCGATGTAGAACCGGAGATCAGCGTAGAGGTGTCGATAATAGAGAGTGACGCATTGATAGAGTTGAAATGTGGCTACAGAGAGGGGCTTTTACTTGACATAATGCAAATGCTGAGGGACCTCAGGATAGAAACTATTGCAGTCCAGTCTTCTTCGAACAATGGGATCTTTGTAGGGGAATTGAGGGCCAAGGTATGCCTTTACTTTCTACCATGCAAAAACACCCCATCATCATCTTCTGTGCTTTTGTTTTGTTAATTTGTAAACAGAAATATAAAAATTATATGCCTTGACTAACTCCCAAGTTTATGTTGGCAGGTGAAGGAGAATGTTAGTGGAAAGAAGTTGAGCATTGTGGAGGTGAAGAGGGCAATACGTCAAATAATACCCCATGATTGAGTAGAGACGTTCGCTGTATATTTAGGGAAACCCGACGAACGAACTGACATTTTTCATTCTGATAAATTATGCTTACTTGTGTATAACTTAGCATATTGTTCGGATCCTCGTTAAGATCAAGTGGCTATCCCTGAAATGTAATCTAACAATAAACAAAGCTTGTATGATACTCAGCAGTTATAAAAGTAGAACCGAGAAAAGCCGAGCAGCTAATCTTTCCATGAAGATCCGGAATTCATTGAACAATACACTAAACCCGTTTGAAATTCTGATACTCGGTAATATTATGAAAATTAGACCGAAAAATATTTTTTAGTGTTTGACTATGCCATGAAAAATAAGTTGGAAAATATCTTGTTAATATATTTTTTTAAAATTTATTAAAATAATAAGAAACAAATCTTACAAATTAAAAAAATTAAATGAGAATGAAATTAAAAAAAATTATCTAATTTAATAAATTATCTTAAATAAAATAAATAACATTAAAATAATAGAGATCAAATCTAATAGATAAAAAAATTAAAAGATGATGAAATTAAAAAAAATAATTACAATTTCATAAGTTATTTCAAATAAAATAAATAACAATGAAAAGAATAAGGACCAAATCTGATAGATAAAAAATTTCAATTAAAAAAATGATAAGAATATAAATAAATAACAATCATAAAAATAAGAATCAAAGTTGATATAAAAATTAAATTCTAAAGGATGAAATTAAAAGAAAAAAAATTCAAAACAAAATATATAGTAATCAAAAGTTTGAGGATTAAATTTAATATAATCAGCAAATAATAACATTTCAAAAAAATTTACAGCTTCTAAAAAGTATTTTCCATCTAAAATAAAATAAAAAACACTTCTCTAAAATTCAAGTTAAATTTTCTTTTGAATGGAAAGTGTTTCTAGCTAATTAACTTTTCTTATAACAAACAAATACAAGAAAATTTAAAAATTAATTTTAAGAAAATCACTTAAAATCAATTTCCATGAAATAAACAGGCTAAGTCTAGCTCATCAAAAGTAACCGGATTTTTTTCTGGCTTTTGGAGGCTGCCTCAAGCAGAAACTCAGGAATTCATTCAAGGTTCTCTGACATAATTGTATCATGTATCGTTGGCAAACAATTCAATTTTATCCATTAATGCATCATATATTACAAAGCCCAACAAAAGCTACCGGTAAATCTACAAATAAAAAAAAAAAAAAAAGGGACAAATGTCCGCAATGACCGAAAAACATTAGTCAAAATAAGAGGGACTACCCAAGGGAAATTTGGAAAACGTTCCCTGGCAAAATTTTAGAAGTTAAATTGGAAAGATGTTTTCAAACCCAACATGAAAGGTGTGCCCATTCTCAGATCCTTAATACAGCATCGCCTGCTTACCGCTGTCATCCATCTTTTCCAAATCTTCTTGTGATAACAGGGTTTTCTTACCGCTAGAACCAGTCTTGTCATATGGTTGAGCCATCTTCCGAAGAAACTGCACTCAAGGGAAATAATTTTATATAAAGGATTGCATTAGCATTACAGTAATTTTATTTGCGTGATTGAATGCCCAAGCCTGAAAGAGAGTTTTTTTAAACAAACCAGAGCAAGGCCCCCGTCACTTGCAGCATTTCATTCTTCCTATATAAAATTCATTCAAATAACTTTACAATATTATTTCAAGTTAATTCAAATTTAACCCAGGAGATCGAGGGCAGATACCTACTTGAAACTCATTATTGTGGGTTCTCTTTCAGGCGCATGGGGGTGCATGTGCAAAGTGTGTGGGTTTGAAAGGTAAATTAGACGGGGAAGAAAAAACTGAACTAAGATGGTTTCACAAGAGAATGTGTTAAAGAGGTTAATCCCTTCACATGGGAAAACGTCATGCTATGTTGAAATGCAGACCACAAATTTGGCCTCCTGTTTTTTTTGGTAGTTCATTGTTAAAAGTCTAAGCAGGTAATTGTTTGTTTCCCAAAAGCAACAGTAGAAAAAACAAATGTGGTTGACACACCTCGCGTGCTATATGCAGTGCCATGTCAGTGCTCAAATTCAGGTGTGCATCACGTAAATGAGACAAAATCCAACCAGGCAATTTAGAGCGCTTGTCATGACGGCTATACCTGCACAAAATTGCATCATTATGAGAGACAAACACGTTTTTGCACATAAAACTCTCAAGTAATAAGATCCAAGTGATGCTTTTCTCTCCACGCTCACATGTGGATACCACTCTCTGTCAGTGTGTTTGTGGAAAGTTGAGCAATAAATGGTTACCAGTAGAGAATATTAATGGATTTATACAGTTTAAACTCCATACCTTTTGTCAGCAAATATCATCATTCCGTAATCAGCCTTTGACCGGATCACTCGGCCCACACATTGAGCAGCTTGTCTCTGATTGACAGAATCCCTTTAATTAGATTTACAATTCAAAGGCAGAAATAAACTTTCAAGCCTTAAGGTCAAACCATTTCAATTTGCCCTCGGTTTATAATTATGGGGATAGAATCATACCAGGGCATCAAATGTTAGGAAATCCCCTTCCTTAATCTGAAATGTGTCCCTTAGATACTCCAACCGTGCAAGTAGTATCCTGCAAGATTCTTGTCTCAATACATTCTCATAATGGCAACTCAAGCAAAATTGATTATGATAGTTTAATCTAGCCTTTACATAAGAACTGCACAAATCTAGAACATTACCCCAATAGAACATCTATTTATGCCAATGGAAACATGACATTATATCCCCAGCTGATCCACCCATTTTGTTAACCTGACCTCTAAGCGAATATATTTCCAAAGGAAAAACTTCCTACTTTAAAACAGTGCTAGTGTAATTGATTGAACCAAGGGAAACTCTATTCCTTTGGCTACTTTTCCTAGTCTAAAATCAGGGCACCCTAAAAGAAATAATGTGCTTAAAAAACCAGGATGGGAAGGAATACAACGAAGCTCACTTGCTTAAGGTGTACTGGAAAGGAACACCAAACATGATCACTAGTCTGCCATAATGCCGATCAAAATCTATTCCTTCAGCTACTTTTCCCCTGCAATTCACAGATTAAAAAAAGTAATCACAGTACAAAGAATATGATTGGGTCAGCTACATCCCAACTCTTTGGACATGACACCCAATCATTATCAGATTATTTTCAACACCCCCTTCACATAATTGCTTCCATATAAATGCCCAAAGACATTATGATTTAACAATGGCATTCTGATACCTGGCAACAGAGAAAAAAACAGCACCTCTCCCACAATCACAAGCCCTACGATAGTTGTCAAGAGCCAAAGTAGTTTCTACCACATCTTGGGTCTCAATAAAGACAAGCTTATGTTGCATTATTTCCTGAAATAACAAGATCATCAGGTACTCTAAAGGAAATGAAGCCACATATCCTACCAATAGAACATTTTCACCTTTTGGGGAAAAAGAAAGAAAAGACAAGGAGATGTTTGAATAGTTAAGGATAGCGTTTTAGCAACCAAGTAAAGGGAAAGAATGCATTTCACCTTTAGAAGTCCATTTTCATTCCAGGTGTTGATAATCCCATCCATGTACGAATAACTCACAAAAAAGCACACAATTCCATCTGGAACAATAGAAACCATCTCCACCAATAGCTTCCCATAATTCCTTACAACACCAGGATCACTTCTCATATCAAATTTGGTACTCACTGGAAGTTGATCACTGCAATCAGAAACAAAAATTTCACATAATACAACAGACCAGTTTGATCATAAAACAATGGTGGATTCTTTATACAAATAAAATATTTATCTCCAACCATGTACCTTCCACGAGTGAGAACCATTGGACATATGCAATCTCTTGTCAAGGACATCTTAAAGCTTCGACTGACAACAGGGTGGAAATTAAGAAGTCGAGGATAGAGATCAATTGGGCTTAGAGTTCCAGATGTAATTACGACTGACTGAAACCGGTCAAACACGGGCTTTATGGCAAGAGAAGCATCATGGCAACTGAGCTGGAACAAACAAGGTGAATAAAGACTAGGTGTGAGAAAAAAAGATGCTAGAGAAAGGATATTCTAAATAAAACAGAGGACATGACAAAATAAGCAATCGTAGCATGCTTGCAAAACTCATATAAATTAGACCAAGAGGAGCACAATTAAACATATTGAGCACATGCAGGCACATAGGAGGTAAAACAGCAACTACTGAAATGAGTCACACCAGATAGTAAAAAAGTTCCCTTAACAGACAGGTCAAAATCACATATGTAGATTCTGCAAGGTTGTCTAGTATGGTACATGAAGGTCATAATTGTAAAGCATTCATAGAATAATGCAAGGTTTGCCAGCATATAACTATTCCCTACAATGAAAATATATAATGATAAAAAAATATTATACAATAAGTTAAAATGAAGATGATGTAGAGGTAGAAAAGTTAGGAGGAACCTGTAATACAGGGTCAGGAATATGTGGCATTCTCTCATCAAAAGGTTCAATTATGATGGAAAATCCACGAGAATATGTCCCCACTAGTGTTGCAAAGTCACATATTGTTTGGACATGCAAGAACTCATCTGTATCAGTTATTTCCAACGTCAACATAAGTGAATGTAGGCGATCATAACAAAACTTTAGTGTTTTCTGGTCGATTCCAGCTTGGTTGTTTATGGAGGCAACAAAGCTAATAGGGCTTTCCTTCTCAACATTCTCAGTATCCAACCGCACTGTTAGATACTGGAGCAATCTTCGTAAAACATGCAAAAAATGTTCTGCCCGGCGAATATTTCCAGGAACTGCTTCCCTCAGAATATCATCAGGCAAGGCAGGATTTGAAAGCCAGGAATCTGAGCCTGAAGAAAGAGATAGAGAGAAAGAAAGAGCACAACATGTCAGAACTTAAGTTATAATAGAAAGTAGCGCAAGCAGTTATGCTTTAGCATTTGACATACCAGGTAAGTTTCCACTTAATGCCAAACCATTAACAAGCCGCTTGTACTCATCACGCAGTCTATTAGCATCAGTGGCCTTGAACCTTCCTAACATGTCAACAGATTAAATAAAACATAGATAATCTTTAGTCTAGGAAATAGTTTTAAAACCATTTGCCATTTCATCAGGGCATATATCTGACCGCAGATAATTGAGTAAGACCGCAGATAATTGAGTAAGGCTCCTTTTCTCAGATTTGAACAAGAGTACAAGCATCTAGATCCATATTCAAGGCACATTAAAACAAATATCAAATAGCACTCGCACTAGAAAATAAATGTCTCAAAACATTTAGAAATGTAATATATGCTTAAGGTAATATCAAACTAATAGTGAACGCTACAGCCCCAAATGCCATACTGTGAATCTGTGACAAATGATGTTGAATGTGAAACATTCAAATGCAGGCTATCCATCAACACTTCCAGTGAAATAGAAGGAAACAGAAAAATAGCCATACCTGTTAATCTCTTGTTCAATCCTTGAGATATTTCTTGATGCTGCATCAAGTGTTTGCCTCCTCACACTAACACTAAGTGCTTCAATACATACATTATCGATATTATGCGCCTCGTCAAACACAACAACAGATTCCTTCTGCATTTCCTTGGATATAATCCCAGCCACCTTCGGATCAAGCAAGTATTGGTAACTATAAACCACTACATTCGCAAGCTGCACCATATGCCTTGCCAAAAAATATGGACACCACCCTTTCTCTTTCCCATATGCCCTTAGATCCTGCAAACCACGGAAACCAAACAAAACAATGCCGAATCAAAAACATCCCTTCACATCTCAGTAATCTTGTTTTAACAAATCAATTAGAAAACACAATTAATCAACTTCACAAAAACCATCCAAAATAAATAGATAAATAAATAAATAATTAAATTACCTGAAGAGTATAAACCCCAGGAGGCAAAACAGCACCAGAAGCAGCCCTCTCGTAATTTTCAAAAAACTCACAAGTCTCGACATTCGGATTCTCCGCGGCCAAAGCCCTAACCCAACTCGCAGTCCTTTTCCGACACGCAGCATCAACCGAATCCCTATTATTCGCTTCCAAAACATTAGGATTTACACACAAATTCTTCCTCGAAGACAATCCAATCGCCAAAATCTTGGCAGCAGGGCCGAGGTGCTTGACTTGATAATTATGCAATAACTTCAATTCGGCTAGGGTTTTCTCCATCTCGTGAACTGTGCGAGTGCAGTAAATTAGCTTGATTGCGCCTTGAGGTTTAGAGATAGTGTAGCTTGTGATTAATGATAGTAAAGCTATTGTCTTTCCCGTTCCTGTAGGCATTTCAAGCAGGCAGTGACCTTTAGCGTCTAGTGCACGCTTTAGCTCCACCATGTAGGAGTATTGCTCCGGGTATATGTGATCGTACGGGAAGTATACGGTCACGTCCTCGATTTGAAACTTCATGGTTTGGTTTTTATACACGGGTCAGCATACACTATATTTTTGCTTATAAATATACAAGTGAAGAGAGAAAGCGGGATGTGGTGGTTCGAGGCGGCAGTGTGGTGGTGGTTCAAGGCGCGGTCGGACAGTGAATTCACAGAGGGTGTTGTTTAGGGCTTTAAAGAAAACATATCGTATCCTCTAATAGGCTAAAGTGCGTCTTGGTCACCATAGTTATTAAAACGTTTCAGTTAGGACCCTATTGTTTATTTTTATATTTCACTGTCAATCATGGGTTTACTTACAACGTGCACGAGGTAAAATATATAATTAAAGCAATTAAAGTTTCCATCAAACCATTATAAGAGTATTTAGAAATGTAGTAAGTTGTGTTTTTAAGTGTTTTTTATTTAAAAATATATTAAAATAATATTTTTTAATTTTAAAAATTTATTTTTATATCAATACATCAAAATAATTTAAAATTTTTTTTTAAAAAAAATTTAAATTTTAACAAAAATAAATAAATTAAACCACCCAACTAAACACGCCATAATTAATCACAACGTGCACGAGGAGAGGGAGGGGGGTATTGGTGGGTGAAGATGGAGCATTTGTGGTGGATTTTTGAAATAAGGATGGAGATATGGTTTAATTTCCTTCATTTTCAAAATATTTTATTTTGAATTCTATTATTTAATATTTTTAATAATTCAAGATTTAAACTATGTTTAATATTGCAGTGTAACAAAAAAAATATTTAAATTTTAACATATTTAATAATAGCAAACCATTCACAATAGCCATTGTTTTTTTTAAATATAATATTCATCAAATTTATTCTTTTTCAAACAAAAAAAATCCAAAGAAAGAACAAGTTATTTTTTTCCCAGGAGATCCAAAATAAAAATAGCAAATAGATTTTTCATTTTGCTTTATAGGGTGAAATGTTTCACTTTTAAGGCAAGGCAGGGACTAAATGAAAGAAGCGAAACTCAAAGGAGCCAAAATGTACTTTATCCAAACAATACATCTGACACGTCAGTCATCTTGATATTTATTTAGAGCACCGCCTGGAGCCAAAAAGAAGTGTTTTTTTTTCCTGAAGTAGAGTTATCAGAGAGAATGAGCGAGCGCGTTTTAGGGAGAGACACTTGAAGTGAAGTAAAGTCGAGGGACTAGAGGGACTCAGGCATCGCGGCTCATGGAAGCAACTCTTGGCTTCACGCCTCGTGTGTTTGGATTCAAACCACTCAGTTTTCGAGGTAACGAAGAGATTGAAAATGTAAAGTGAAGCTAAGTCAGGGATTATCTGTTGTTTCTTCCTCTTTTTTCATTTTTTTTTAATTTTTGCTGTGCATAAATTCTAGGGTTACGATACCTGTTTTAGCATATTTTGAATCCAAACCTCAGCTTTGGTGTGCCTCAGTTTTCAGTTTTGAATACCAGCTTGGTATTGAGTTTTAGCATATTTTGTATTTCGAATTATGAAATTAATTGCTTGCAATAGCTTGATGACCAACATGGCCGAGCGAACAGTGGCAATAATTAGCCTGTGGAAAATGATGGCTATCATTACGTACTCTGAAAGCAGTATCCTTTCGTGTCCAGTCTTAAATTTAATGTGACATGAGGGATTTCTCGGTGAAAACACGTAGCATTTGGTTTTGTTAACGTCGATGACCTCGTTTATTTGGGTGATATACGAATCCAGCCATTGATTGATTACCACCCTATTAAAGAATAATCGAAATGTACTCCAGCTAAAATGTATTGTTGAGTGATCTATCCTTTGTCTTGTTAAGGTTGTGATAGGTTGTAATGTTCCAATTTAAGCTACTTGATCAATATGAATGGCATTCTTTGTTTATTTTTATTTTTTTCCCTTTCTGATGGTTGAATACCCATTATGTGACCGATGCAGACCAACGGACTGGAAGTAAACTTGAAGAATGCTATCCCCTATGTGCAAAAAACAAGTTTTCTCATAAGATGAATCTAGCAGAATCTGGCCGAAGGCGTTTCTTGTTACGTAACAGACCTATTATTTTTAGAGCAAACAAAAAAATCTCTATCAATTCTTCAGATCAGCATCGACCTGGTTATGCAAATGCTGATGTATCGCCTTTACATGAAGCCATACCACCTAGATCTGATGATGGGGCTGCCCTTCTCAATCTGCTTGATGTCAATAACTTGAATAGTTTGCAATCCCCACCTAAAATGTTTCGAAACAGGTTCCTCAATTTTGGTCGGATGAATTCTGTTATCAATAGTGCTGCTGAATCATTTTTCAAGAGTGAGATAAGAAGGAGGTTATTTGTGACAGCTGTCCTAATTGTAATTGGTCGTGTTGGATATTATATTCCTTTGCCTGGATTTGATAGAAGGTTGATACCTCGAGATTATCTAAGCTTTGTCACTGGATCTGTTGGTAAGTTAAACTTAAATAACCATGTCTATCATTTTAGATCAAATCTGCTGGGATTTCAAAGCTAGTGTTTTTAATTTTGTTTGATTGAGTTACTCGTTATGCTGTTTGGCAGATGAATTGGATTTCTCAACGGAACTGAAACTGTCGTTCTTTCAGCTTGGAATCAGTCCTCAGATATTAGCATCAATACTCATGCAGGTTTTGAGCTTTTTCTTTGGCCAGATAACACATTTCTTAATTAGACTGTTCTGCATCACCACTCTATATGGTCCTTGCCTTCTCTTTTTCTCAAAGCAATTTGTGGATTTTCACATACGAAGCAGTATTCAGAGGCTGAAGAATGCTTCTCTCTTTACCAAGATATTGGACTGTTGAAATCCTCTCTTATCCTCTTTTTTTAGCAGATTACATGCAGCAGTTTCTGTAAATGAATCATCACTGTCTGTTGGTGCATAATTAGATTAAGAAGTGCTTCTGGTGTTTGTGATTGCTGATTCTTCATAAAGTTTGTGGGATTGTGAGGGCTATTGAAAGTTGATGGATATTCATGGAAATTTTTGTTTCCGAGATATTTGGCCTTCCAGCTTAAAAATCGCTGTTCCATAATTAAGTTTGATGGAATGTGATGCTGCTAGCTAGATTATTTAAAAATATCTTTGTTGCTTTAGTTCTATGGTATCCAACAGTTAAAACCCCTGCCTTTCTTCAAGAGGATAAAATCAACAAATCAGATGCTCTTTTCTCCCCATGTTTATCTACCTAAATAAAATCTCACAAATTCTATTTTGCTCTTTTAGTATTGGCACTTCAGATATGTGATAGCATAATAAAATATATATGCTAACTAATTTTAATAGTATTTGAGTTCATGCATTAAACATTTTATAGACTGGTACATTTATATACTTGGCTGAACAACTAAAATCATTCTAATTCTCATGAACTGGACTCTCAGGTACTCTGCCATGTTGTTCCATCCCTGGTAAAGCTGCGGAAAGAAGGCTTGGATGGCCATGAGAAGATTAAGAGTTATATGTGTGTCTAGTTATTCTTCTCAAGCAGTGAGACGAGTCCTTGCTAGTGGATCTTAAATTGCATATTATATTGAATCAGTCAATTATGTTGGAGGTTACAAATCAAGTATTTTTTTTTTTTCCTTCATCTATTTCAGATGGTGGATATCACTTGGCTTTGCAATATTTGAGGCAATCATAGTTGCTTGCTATTCACTTCCTTATTCAGTTTATGCAGCCAGTCAAAGGTAATTTAGTGATAATGCTGTTTCCACTATATTCCTTTTGACTTTAGACTCTAATTTGTCCCACAAAAATTGGAAAGAACAAGTTTCTATCAACAGTTGGGGTAAAACTTTTCTGCCTCATATTTTATTCTTAATGCATGTGATCCTCATTTCTGATGTTTATAAGTTTGAGAATAGCTGTCCAATAAATGCCCGGAGGTAGCTTGTTTTATAAAATCTTCATGGTTTTGTAGGGTCAAGCATGTGATGGTGACAGCTCTTTTGTTGGTCTGCGGTGCAATGACTATGACATGGATCTGTGACACGATATCAGAATCTGGATTCGGTACTATCCTTGTGATTTTGTTCTTATTTTTGTTCATTGTTTTCCTCTTTTGTCTAGCTTGCTTTAAACTCTTCGGCATATTTCAGGTCAAGGTTCATCTCTAATTATTTGTGTGGGAATCCTGACGGGTTACACTGAAACATTATACAAGATGCTGTCTCAGCTCTCAGGTACATGACAGGAGATCATGCAACTGATGCCCAAAATCCTTTTCTTTTTTTGTACTTTGATGAGCATGTGACAATGAAAAGCAACATCTAATTGTATGTAAATGGTAAAATGTAAAAATTGATGCGGAGTGTAAGTAAAACATTTTGAACTTCAAGCCAAACATTATACTTCCAAAACCCTGATGATCACTGGATTGAAATTTTATACATGCAAAATAGAGAGTAGGATACTGCATTATTGTATCTTTGAACCAGCCTTTGCAAAATCACATGATGAGTGTGCCTGGTGCAAAACCCAAACTGTTGTATTTAATTAAAAATATGAAGTGGGAGCGTGGGCTTTTATCAACATGAAGCTTTCTTGAGTGTTTTGGCTTATTTTGTCCACATACTAGCTCAGAGTATTTATGATGAGCTTTTTCTGCATGCTGTAGGGAGTGCTGCTAGTTGGTGGCCTTATATGTTCGCAGTATTGGGTGTTTTTACCATTGTCACCATGTGGGCAGTTGTGGTGACCGAGGGTTGCAGGAAAATAAAGCTGCAATACTATGGCTTTAAACTTGCATCTGCTGCAAGGTAATACTGTAGTTCTCCAGAACTTTTAGCCTCCTTTTTGGTGGAACAAAATGCAGATTACATAAATTCACTTTTATGATCTTTTATCTTTTTCCCCATGTTATTTGAAGTGCTTGATTCTGGAGATGGATATTCTTGAGTGGATCTAAAGGATGGTTAAATACACGACCTATTGTTTTCACAAACACTACAGTTTAAGCAATTATGAAGAATATGTCCCTTTGCTCATGAATTAACTCAATTTAAATATGTTGGTAATGCTTATATGACATTATTCTCTTGTGTATTGGACAGAGATGATTCCCCAATTACTGAAGTGGAGCCTTATATCCCTTTCAACATTAATCCATCTGGAATGCAGCCTCTTCTCACCACGACTTATCTCTTGGCTGTTCCCAGTATTCTTGCTGGGTAACCTCATCTACACTGATTTAGATATAGTTTCCTATTGACCTGTTCATTTCGAATATTAAGGAAAAAAATTCATATCTATTCTCTTAAACTTGCTGCGTATCTTTTTATCAGATATGCTTTTGTCATGGAATTATAAGATTTTCAAGTTTGCGTAGTGCCTTTGTGCTGACAACAGCATGAATATATTTGTCTCTTCTCATCAAATCTTGTGTTTGTAAGGATTCTAACACAGCATTTGTGGCAGTATCCTTGGTTCACCTTTCTGGGAGCGTATTAAGGAGATATTGAACCCCGAAACTTCTATTGGTGCAGAGCCCTGGGTTTACTATTCAATATATGCTTTGTTTGTCTTTTTATTCAATATATTTGACATTGTAAGTTTCTACTCATCCTTGATTGAATTATTATATCATACATGCTATGTGATGGAAACTTTTGCTAGTATATGTGTTTGTTGTCTTGTGATCCTCTCATTTTATGCGTCAAGATTTCCTTCTAGCCACTTCTTGTCAATATCATATCTGCAGAAAATGTGAAATTAATTTATTCAAGAAAACATGTCAAGCTAGATGGACCATTTTGACTCTAAATGCAAAAGTTCCTATTTAAGTGTGTTCTTTACATAGCACTTGCTATGATTTGTTGTTTCCTATTTGTGCATGTTTCTGAATTGGAGATCCTATACAGGCCAACTTGCCAAAGGAGATTGCAGATTACTTGAACAAAATGGGAGCTAGGATCCCAAATGTGAAACCTGGGAAGGCGACCATTGAGTACCTCACAAAGATCCAGGCATCAACACGTTTCTGGGGTACACATTTGCCTCTGCAAGTTATTTATTTAATGAATAACTACAATCTCGAGCTATACCTTTTCCTTTTCTTTTTTTTTGGAATGGGTGGATCCTGCAGGAGGTCTATTGTTGAGTGTATTGGCAACTACATCAACCATTCTTGATCATTACTTGCGTCGGATCAATGAGGGATTTGCAATTGGGTTTACATCGGTTCTAATTATCGTGAGTGCCAACTGACACCTTATGATTATGTATTATTCACTTGGCTTTGTTATTTTAGACTGTTTGATGATGGAATTGCACCATGGAGGCATGACAGAGAAACAAAAACTCCTAAAGGATGCTGTCATTGTGTAAATAATTTATCAATTATGGTGGTTTGCACAACTGTCATATTCTGCACTTCTCCTAACGTTTTCGCATTTATTGGTGGTCCAGGTGGGTTCTATTATTGAACTAAGGAGATCTTATCAAGCATATAATGTTATGCCAAGTTTGAGCAAAGCTCTAAGGCGGTATGGTGTGTAACATGATGATGCCGCAATCACCTTTTCAGGTGATAATAAATTTGCCCAGAAAAGGAAATCCCGCCTCATGTAAAAATTGCTGGTTCATGATGAATAAATTTATTTTTCCTATGGTGCAGAGACTCTTCAAATGGCAACTGTTGATTGGTATTCCTTCTTGCAACACCTCGGAGGATAAGCACCAGGAACTGCCAACTTCAGTTGTGCAAGTAAAAAGATAGATGTCTTTTTATTATACAGATTAAATGATGCAAGAGTGGATTCTGAGCCTCAGTTTTGGTGATGTCTTCTATCCCCTTGGATGAGTATAGCGTGTGTTTAGGGTATTTGATGGACGGGTGGACACAAAACATAATTCTACCTGGCCATGGAAGGGGAGGGCCTGGTTCATGTTGCTGCTTGAGGCTGATGCTTAGTCGATGGCTGGATTGAATGAAACCTCTGACAACCTTGAAAAATGTCGTGCTATTATTGATTTTTTCCTTAAAATCCCAAACCTGAAGCCATGTAGCTTGCACATAGTGAATTCAAATTCAACTACGTTTCATTTTCTTGGATTTTCTAGAACAAAGATGTCTTAGACATGAGTGGGATTTAACGTCAATTCAAAACTTATGCTTATGGAAGCAGCTGTGACTATTGTTGTCTAAAATATAAAATCTTTGGTAATTTACGTTATTAAAATCTTTTCCTAAAAAATTCTCAAGGTTTGATTTTTAAGTTTTCCTTTTAAAAATAAAATCAAAATATTTTTCGAGATTTTATCAATACACTTTTTCATCACTTTTCTAGAGAAATTTAATTTACCAAACCATGGATTTGGAAAGTAAACCTCAGCAACTGGATTTCTCTGCGACTTGGTCCAAGCCCAATAATAAAAGCCCATTACTCGCAGTCGCACCCGTCCCGCCCATATATCTATTCAAAAAAGCCCGAGACATCTCTCGGTAAAAGCAAACGGTGATGGAAGGAGAAGGAAGCTCATCGGAGATGGAGTTTACAGAGGTCGAGACCAATACTGACTCGGTCGATAACTCGGTCATCTTCCGTGTCACTAAAAGCGTTATAGGTTTTGTTCTCTATATGCATCAGCAAATCCCTTCGTATCTCTCTTCTAATTCCCCTAATTCTAAGTTTTTTTCCTTTCAACTCCCGATCAGGTTATTGTAAAATAATTTTTAGGTAAATTCTGTCATTAATCTCTGCGTTTTGTTTTGAATTTTCGAAATTAATCTGTTAATATGAAAGCATTTGTTAGGGAAAAAAAATGGAAAGTATTGGTGAAAAGAATCGAATTAGAAAATGCTCTAAAAAATCTTCGTTACATGATGATACAGGATTTTGCTGGATATTAGTCTTGAATTCGATACCTTGCAAACAGAATATAAAGAGCTGGTATGTTATTTGCTACATAAATCTGATTCTGGACATTGTTTTATTATTCTTTGAAGCCTAAGAATTTTTACTTATAGGAGATGGCAATTACGCAAACTTAATTGAAGTTATCTGTTAGACGAGATCACCTTAGCAGAATGAGAGGGGTGAAGCGTGGGATTAGGAGACTGGAGAAATTGGTGAACACAGTGGGTGGGCTCGAGAGCGTGTTGCAACTCATAATTAGTGAGGTTTTTTGCTTTGAGGTAGTAATTTTAGTGCTTGGAGCTAGTCCAATACAGCCCCGACATGTATATGAATCGTGTTTTTTGCGTGGAAATGTTGTAGCAGGAGATGATGGTATTTTCACTAAAAGCAAAGTTGTAGAAGGGCTTTCAAGAAAGGTTTTGTGAGAGTGTGTGTGTTTTGTTTGTGGTCTCATAAAGGCAAATTCGAAAATATTTGATAGAGGTTAATACTTTAAATGTCTTTCAACAGGTTGCTCGTGCCTTGATCTCAAAGGTTGCTGGATCCAGTTCCTATCCAGGTAGCTGGTAAAGCTTATCCTGTCATTATCAGCTAATCTGCTGAAAGTCAACACTGATTTTTGCGGTGTTTGTTCTTTTCTGTAGGTCCTACTAAATTGTTTCTGTTGGTGAAAGCTCCAGCTTCTTTCAATTTGCCTCTGCATTTTCTTCCAAAACGTGACTTCAGATACTGTAAAAAGGCATGGATTGTGCCTACACAAATAGCAAAAAAGATTTATTCTTAGTTGCATAAGTCTTACATTCTGAGATATCATAGATCACTTTAAGAAACAATCACTAACGCAACCAAAACAAAATCAAGCATGCTACTTGGCTCAGAACTATAAATCCACCTTTTTTAACTGTTGAATTGGCTAATATTGTTTTGATCTTTGCTATTCGCTTAGAGACAATCATGCTGATGTAGCAATGAATTTCATACAATGACACTAATTTTGGCTGCATTCTGTTTATTGAATGCATGCGCCATCCTGACCTTGACAGCTCTCAAGCACATCTTTTCTTCAACTGTTGAGCATCATTGTATGAAGTTCTGTAGCCATTCATGTGTGTCTTTCTACATTACGTATAATATCCTGCAAGTTCTCTAACTGAAGCCTGGAGGACACATTTGTAAAAAAAAAAAAAAATCTTCATGACATTTTTGGATTAATCAAAATGCAGTATAGCTGAGATCATAATATCAGTGCTTCTCATCCGTTGTATTGGTGGGAGCACTACTGTATTCATGCTCTGTCTCCCCGCCATCACGAGCAGCATGCATTAACATCAAATTATTGTTTTGTTTGATTACTTTCTTGTTTTTGAGCAGATTGTGCCTTCCAGACTGCTGTTTTGATATAATTGATAGTTTTTCTATTATCTGACCTTGTGAGCTTCAAGTATATAGTAGATGATTGAAATGCGTTTGACTCTGATGGTGAGAACACATAGCAGTTGAATAATTTGAAGAGCAGAAAATGAAATTGAATAATGTGTGAACCACCCCAAAATGAACAGTGTAAAGTTTTCGTCTTGTCAGCTTCATGGTCAGAAATGAGGAAGGAGGGGGAAGTATATTCCAGGATCATTTGGTCTATGCCTTTTGCGATTCCAGAAAAAAAAGGGACTTTTTTTCTATAATAATGTGTTATAATGGTTCAAGTTTTATAATCTAGAAGCTGGGGAGAATTGACGCAGTTTGTGTCGCTGGCTTCTTGACGCCATATGAGATTTTATGAGT